>Ga0208411_1001164_pt1 | contig 18362 bp, 14 predicted proteins | sample ETN01SmetaG_4_FD_185793 | JGI IMG/M metagenome (GOLD analysis project Ga0208411, IMG submission 185793) | Marine microbial and viral communities from oxygen minimum zone, Eastern Pacific Ocean - ETNP2014F12-01SV261 (SPAdes) (version 2) | ecosystem: Environmental > Aquatic > Marine > Oceanic ... | reverse complement strand
GGCCGTACTTGATCCAAAATCTATTAATCTAGTCCAAGGATCATTTACATCTGTATTAAACCAACAAATAAATGTGAAATCATTCAATGATGAAACCATACCATCAGGTAATTCTATATAATCATCCGTCCCATCAAAACTAAGCGCAAAATCAGCAGATATTTCCTCATTCGAAGTAAAGGTTACACTGATTGAATCATTTGCTTTTGCCCATGTCGTGTCAGCATTATTGGAAACAATGGTAACTGGTGATAATTCAGGTAATGTTCTGTCATATTGCACTGTAGAAGAGCCTGCGCCAACCGCACCGCCATTGTAGGTGCCAGGATTGCCTAAATAATCATTTGTGCTGATAGCAATATAATTAACATTTCCTTCGGTTTCTGATCCCGAAAACGTATATGTCGCATTAAACAGTTCACCTCCTAGATCGGTCTCATCAGCAGCATTGCCCTCTACGGTGACCGCAGGAAGGTCAACATCTTCATCATAGGTCATGGCAATAGTTATCACATCTCCTGTTTTTGCCAGGTGTGTGAATGTATTGTTTGAGGTGATAGACACAGGATTTGGATTGTTCGCCTGCAGGTCGATAGCAGTATTTGTCGTACTGGTATCCCCCAGCGAGAAATTTCCCGCAACGTCAAACAACAGTGCTGACAACTGGGCTGTATCCCCATGGGCAAAACCTGTCAAGGCTTCAAACGCACTTTCCGGTGCAGAGACTATCTTTGTCCCAGCGTTAAAATCAGCTGCGGTAATTGTATCTTTTTCACCTAATACTTCAAAATTATTTATCCCGATTCGTCCCCGAAGCTGGTAGGCAGACCCAACGATGACACCGGTATCATAAACAGGAGTTTGAAATTCGATTGGTGAATCCTGTACAGACCAGGTAGCGCCATTGACACTTGCATGGTTTGCTGCTGCAGTGGAATCAGCCGTGGAAGCACTGGAGCCCTCATCTATCCGCCAGTATCCTACCAGCCCTGCTTCCTCTCCGGTTAAATTGATCTCCCGTGACGCCTTTATCTGATCTTTGGTTCGTACCACATTCCATAGCCGCACTTCATCAATATTGCCTTCAAAAAAATGACCGGTTCCATCCTTAGGAAAATTACCCAGAACCATTTCTGCAGGGGCACCGGACCACTGAACATTTCCCATGGCATCGGCGGAATCAACCAAGGCGCCATTGCGGTATAATTTTACTTCGGAACCATCGTAGGTAGCAGCCATATGGCTCCACTGACCAACAGGCATTTGCGCTCCAGCCATACTGGCATAATTAATTGAATTGGTCGTTGTTTTTAAGAAGAATTTCCATCCAGTTAAATAAAAAGCAAATCCAAAACCAGCCTGGGTTCCTCCTGCATCCATGGCGTAGCTTAAGAAACCGTCATAATCGGCAGGAGCTACCCCAGGCTTGACCCATGATTCCACAGTCAGAGCATTGGTTGCCTGATACGCGGCTAATCCTGGGATGGAAACTTCGTCATTAGCTCCGTCAAACTGCAGACTGTTGCCTTGATAGTAATTGAAACTGGCCACTGCCGAATCCTGGGGAACATTTACTTCCAACTGAATGGCAGTATTGGTACTATTCCAGATATTGGCCGCCACCGTTCCGCCGGTACTGGTGACAGCACCAACCGGGAATGGCGGCGGATCAGAATTATCCACGATTACGTTGCTGCCGTCTGTGGTCTGCTTTACTGTTTGGCCATCGATCCCATTGGCATCGGTGAAATCGATCGTGAACTGTAGCGGTCCATCCGGATCAGAACTTTGAACCGTATAATAGGCAACCCAATTCATCCCTCCCAGATTGTCTACATTGCAGGCATTACCATTGATCTGTACGTAAGGATCACCGGTAAAATCTGAATTCGCTGTAAAATTCAGCCAAATATTCGTTTCGGCAGTTGCGGTGGCTGGATCTTCGTTTGCAGATTCAATGGTAACACTGGTTAGCTTGGGCAGCGCCAAAACCTTAATATTATCAACAATCCAGGCATCAATGGCCCATGAATTTGTTCCGTAGGCTGACCATTTCAGCTGCAGATCACTGCTGCCTGTAATAGCCGCCGAAAAGGATTCCATGCTGGACCAGGGATTATCTTGTATTGCTAAACCAGGACCAATAGCATAGTTCAGTACTTCAATCCAGCCAGCACCCCCATTGTAGGAAATACGTAGTCCATTCAACTCTTGTGCCTGATAAAAATCTAAAGCAAAATAAAATTCAACCAGCACACCTTCATTATCCCCCACGTCAATTAATGGTGTAATCATACTTTGATCAAAATCATACTGTTGAGGTGACCATTCAAAAACCGCCGCTGGTGGTGTGTCATTGCCTTCGTGTGCACTATTCTGATTGCTGGTAATGACCCAATTTCCTTCATGAGTCCAATCAGCAGGCCAATTTCCTGCGTCAAAATTTTCCTGATACAGGATTTGTCCAGTAATCAATGCGGGCAGCAGTGCCGATAGAAACAGTAAAAAATTCTGTTTCACTGTATAACCACCTCTGCTGTACGCTCGCCATTTATCTCAATTACATGGTCATCATGATCAATGACCTGGCAGTTCTCAAGCTCATATTCAATAATGGCAGTTCCTGTTGTGATCGGCTGAAAAATGATATCCGCCAGGTGGCCGGTGCCTTCGATATCCAGTTTCACTGTATCTAAGAAATAGGCGAACAGTTCAATATTGCCCGGTGTTTCATTGTTGTAGACAAATAGCGGATTTACCTTATTGGTGTCGGTAATAAAAAGACCTGGCTTTAATGTATCCAGCGCCAGGACTGCCGCGTTATAATTGATCACCACCTGCACCCCGGAAAAAGGCGCAGTAGAATCTGATTTAAAGACAATGAATGATTCCACCTTCACAGAATCATTCATTGTCTTTTCCTGGGTCTTGGGATAAAAAACTAGGGAAGGGAGCGGAGCAGCGTAATCCGCATCTTGATCAACGGGGTTATCCAGTTCCTTTTTGTGAATGGTGCAGGACCAAAAGAACAGCCACAACACAAAGAAAGAATGATGATAGAATTTTTTCATGCTTCATCCTCCGGTCACCGTTCGGTGGTATCCCATTGCTTATAAATTTCATGGAAGGGTCTGGGTCCTACGATCCAGGCATGGACACTGTTGGCAAGCCAGGTTGTACCGGTGATAGATGCAAACGCAATCATAAGATTATTATAGCGTATATGTTTGGCATGCTCCGAAATAGCAAGCTCTCTATATTGGGCTACCTCTTTCTCATCATCTGTATTACTATAATCCTTCTGGTACTGTAAGAAATTATTGGCGGCAGCATCATAATTGAGGAAACTCAGCAAGATACCAACACTCAAAGATGATTCCAGAGCTACCCAGAATGCAGCCGAAAGTTTTTTCCCCGAGTACGCCTGACCCAAGCCGGGGACAGCCAGGCTGCGCATGGCAGCGCCCATGGGTGTTTTTTCATAGGTTATATCAGCTGGATCTGAAAAAAGAATGGATTCCCTGTTTTCGAGCCACCCTGGATAGACAATGTTCATAATCTCTCCGACCCACAGGTTTAGCTCATTCACCTGGCTTTCTGTATAATTCAGTAAATCGAGCTTTCTCCGGAGGATGAGTCCGCCGGAGCGGGTGCTGAATATTTGGCCTTCAAGGTAAAAACGTTCATCTTGATTCCGAATTTGATTATAAATGATATAATCCACGCCATATTCTTTCCCCACCATTTTGACCAGACCCATCCTGCTGGCTGCCGGATACTGCTCCGCATCCAGGTCCGTGATCAATTTTTCTATGGGTTCCCTGAATTGAAACTCTGATCCGCTGAAATTGGCCTCCAGGGTGGAACTCAATTCCGGGATTTGGTTTTCAAACTGGTTCAGCATCAAGACTGTCTTGCCTCGGCCTCCTGCCAGCAGTATTGGAACCATAAGGATAGAAAGGAAAATTATTTTCATAGTCAATCAGACAATTTTTTCTTAAAAAAATATTTAAATTGTTTTGGCTCATCAACCAGGATGGTCTGCTCATCTACGACCTTATCTTTCTTATATACGCTAAGAATATGTTCTCCTGCCTCTAACTCTAAACGGATTTTTTTATCGCTCCATTGATGGTTTTTATTTAATTCAAAGGTCAAGCCTTCTTCTTCTGTCGTGAATTTTATTTTGTAAATGGGATTTAAGTAAAAATCAAGGTTGACTGCTTTTGCCGGATTAACGATCAGGGAATAGGTCAAGGGTGCGTAGCCATCCTTGATGATCTCGAAATTGTGGGGACCAGGTATGATCTGCTGGTTCCTGATGGGGGTTTCCCCAATGGAGATGCCGTCCATTATCACCTCCACTTGTCTGGGGATCGCATTCACATTTAGAGCAATCTGGGCATGCAGCGTGCTGCCGGAGACAGCCAGGATACATATGATGAATCTATTCCACGGGTTCATGGTTACTTTCCTTAGAAAAAATATTCTCCAGCTGCATCAGGGTCAGGTCTTCTTTTACAACCCAGCCGTCAAAAACAACCAATTTCCCATCCTGAAGCAGCACTTCAATATCTCCGAAATATTCCCCCCGGGTCATCCGTTTCACAGCTACCGATTCTCCTTTATCAAGAAGAAATTTGGTGTCGGAGCCCACATCCGGATTTTCCCGAAAATGAACATATTTTTTATTGGTCAAATAAATGGGGCCTTCCAGTGTTTTACTGGGCCCGATGCGCACATCCTGGTATATCCCTTTTGTATTGCTATAATCCAGCTTCTGCCGAAAAGGCTTAAAGATCAGATTGCTTCCGGCGATCAGTTCAATATTTGGTGATTTCATAAATTCGCCGGGAATACCCATTTCAAAAATACCATTTTCGTCCGATTTTGTCCTGGCCAGGGTAGCAGGGAACACCTGGACGGAAAGAGCCACACCGGACAGAGTGCTGTCGTTTTGGGCCAGGGTAACAACTCCCTGTACTATCAGCGGTTTAAAATCTATTGCGTTTACCGGCAGGTCGATCCGGCCGGCTCCTATGCCTTTAAAGGGAACGTAGAAGTTCCGGAAATCATAGTCCTGGGGCATAATCTTGATCAGGTTTGTGGAATCTTCCACATCCAGGACCCCGTGGGGTAAAAATAGAACTATCTCGTCCAACGGACCCTGCATGACAGAGATCAGGGGAAATGTTGTATCGCCCCCGGAATAAACCTGAAAAGCAATCTGTTCCGGTCGATACCGGGGGTAAACCAGAGGCAGGTGAACTTCGATCTCACCGTAATCGTAGGTGACTGAGATCAGGGGCTGTCGGTCATTATAAATAACCTCGGGGTAGCTGCGTATAATGAACATGGAACAACCGCCTGCAAATATGGAAAGCAGGATAACTACCATGCATTTGGATTCTTTAATTTTCTTTAAAATTTTCATTCCATGGAATTTAGGGCATGTTGGACCATTATTCCCCAGACAGATCAAAATGTTTCTTCATTACTGCCCAAGCCATCTGGTTTTTAATTATTATGTAATGTGATCGAATCATTGATATTTCATTTTTAATGATGAAAAACTACGCGGGCAGGAAAAAAGATGGAACCATTGAATATAGAGATTGCAGTCTTCTTTATAAGAGGTCTGTCATTTTTTCTGTCATTTTCATCTTTTCCAAGAGCAAGTAAATTCTCAACAACCCCATGATGACAGACACAGAGCAACACCTCCTGGGAAAAGTAAAAGGCGGAGATAAATCCGCCTTTCGAAAACTTTTTTATAACTATCATGAATCTTTATTTCGTTTTGTAGCATACCGGGTCAAGGACGAAGACCTAGCGGATGATATTACCCAGGAAACGTTTCTGAGGGTATGGAAGACCCGCAATTCCATACAGCCAAAAAAGTCATTCTTTTCCCTGATTGCCCGTATCAGTTCCAACCTATGTTACGATCATTTTCGCCATTTAGAAGTCCGCCAACGGCATGAAAGTTCCATACCGGATTATGGAGGATCCGATACTCATGACCCGGAAATGATCAACCAGGGGCAGGTATTTCAGGAGGAAATTCAACGACTGGTAAATGAAAAACTCCCTGATAAATGCCGCAATATTTTTATCCTTAGCCGTATCGAGGGCAAATCAAACCCGGAAATTGCAGAACTCCTGGACCTGAGTATCCGTACCGTGGAAAACCAGATCTACAGGGCCTTAAAAATCCTGAAAAAAAACCTGACCAATTATCTATGAGTATTTTTCGCAAAAAAGACGTTAATCCCATACAAATGAAAAAACTGAATAACATCGAAAAACTGATCTGGGAAAAAAGCGTTTTTGCTGATCTGCCCCGGATACCGGAAGTGGATGACGCCTGGATGCGCCTCGAGCAGCGCATGACTATCGCTGACACTGAGCCGGACAAGGGTCAAAACCAAGCTGCACCATTTCCTTTGGTTCCTATACTGGGGTGGCAGCCCCGTCTGTCAAACATCGTATCTTTGGCCCTGGCCGCATTAGTTTGCCTGCCCATTGTTTACCATCTCCTGACCACAGAATCAGTGCTGACCCGGTATGGTTCAATTGAAACCGTGCTACTTAATGACGGATCTTCCGTGACTCTCAATTCCAGCAGTAAACTTACCTACAAAACAGATTTTAACAGCGATCACCGTAATGTAACCCTAAGCGGTGAAGCTTTCTTTGACGTTCAGCCGGGCCTTGTTCCTTTCGTGATCCATACAGACTACGGCGAGGTGAAAGTATTAGGTACAACCTTTAATATTCATGCTCGTCCCGACAGGTTCGAAGTGGGCGTAAATACAGGAATGGTTCTGGTTTCCAATCAAACCAAATCCATCATTCTTACCCGCGGTCAAAGGATAGATGTTAAACCTTCAGAGATACACCTTGGTTCGGCAATTGATTCTTATCATGACTATCCGGACTGGATTCACAATAAACTGGTTTGTGAACAAACCCCCTTGCGGGAAGTGTGCGACGAGATTGAGCGCATATTTGATATTTCTTTTACTTTCACTGACCCATCCCTTGCAGACGTCACCGTTACCGGTGTACTGGACGCAAGTGATTTAAACTCTGTACTGAGCACCATTTCCCTATTGACTCAGCATGAGTTTAAATTTGATGGTGAAACGTGTACGATCCTCTAGTTTAACCCCCGAAAAATTTCCCTTTTTTTTCCAGTTGGCCCTATGCTGCCAACTGACAGCCCAGGCCCAGGATTCCATTTCCTTCTCGTTCGATAAACTCCCCCTGCAGGATGTTCTGCAGGAAATGACTGACATCCATCGAATCCCGGTTATTTTTCCAGATGAGGCAGTGCGGGGCATCCCTATTACAGCCAACTGCAGTGCCTGCTCACCCATTGAGGCTATGGATAGAGTGTTATCGATAACAGATCTGGTGTGGAAACAAACAGGTACGCAATTCACAGTATTCAAGTCCGGGAAACCCTACCGGTTCAGGTTATCGGGGCTTATAACTGATCTGGAGACCGGGGAAACAATTCCCCATGCCAACATCTATATTCCTGATCTGGGTATCGGTGATATATCCAGCTCCGACGGAGCTTTTTCACTTGTCAATATTCCTGTAAGATCCTGTTCCCTTTCCGTATCTTACATTGGGTATAAAACCACCAGAATTGCCCTGAATTTCCCCAGAGATGAATATAGCCTGCTGAGGGTCAATTTACAGCCGAGGGTTATTTTATCGGAAGGGGTCTGGATCACGGCAGAAGGCCGGGAATTTATGGATCGGTCTGATACACCGGGGAAAATTTCTTTTTCTCCCCGGCATATAACCACCCTGCCCAATTTGGGTGAGGTGGATATTTTCAGGTCCTTGCAGCTCCTCCCCGGGATTCAGTTTGGATTAGGGGGAACTTCCGATCTATACATCCGTGGGGGCACGCCAGACCAAAATTTGATTCTCCTTGACGGCATGCCTATTTATCATACGGGACACTTATTCGGGTTTGTAAGCGGGATCAACGCCAATACCATCAAGGATATTCAGGTTTACAAAGGCGGTTTCCCTGCACAATTTGGGGGTCGAATTTCAAGTGTGATTGAATTAACAAGCAGGAATGGCAACAACCTTCGGCCCCGCGGATCATTTTATGGAAATTTAATGAGCCAGGGATTTTCTATTGAACTGCCCATTGTAAACCGTGGGAGCTGGATATTGAATATGAGGAGGTCCACCAATCAAACGGAATTATATAATTCCATTCAAAATTTTGTCACCGGAGATAATCAGTTTGATCTCATTGGAAAAAGTGCTGACATGTCAAAAAGTCAATTTGCTTCCTATTCCCCAAATTTTTCTTATAATGACCAGAATACCAAATTTTCCTATCTGCTTTCACCAAAGAACAAAATCAGCATCACAATATCCACCGGTAAAGATTCTATCCGGGAAACCAGGAAATTCTACGGATTTGGAAGTACATTCGGGTATGATACTTCCATCACCCAGCAAAAAACAGAATGGAGTAATAATGGCATAAGTTTGAATTGGAACACTCACTGGAATCATATTTGGGACTCAAAATTGACAATTTCTGAATATACTTATACCAGCAATTATGAATCGGATCAAACAGCGATTGTAAATCAGGATCCCATGCAGATAGGTTCCTCCAGCGAAAAAAATAATGTGAGTGATATGACATTCAAACTACACGGTAATTATAAAGGATTTAAAGACCATAAAATTGCATCTGGTTTTGGCGGTTCATTTTATGATATTCAATTCCTAGATGAAAAAAAGGATGAAACTTCCGACACAACCTATCAGTTCTTCCAATCCAGTTATTTACATTCATTCTATGTCCAGGATAAGTGGACAGCTTTACATAATTGTATTATACAATCCGGGATCAGGGTTTCCTATTTTTCTGAGCTGTCCGAATTCTTAGCAGCGCCCCGATTTTCCATCATGAAAAAATTTGATAACGAAATCACCCTTGAAGGATCTTTAGGACGGCACTACCAGTTTATCCATCAGTTCAACAGCAATTACTCTACCCGGGGCACCGATAGAATGTGGTTGCTTTCATCTGAGGATATTCCAAATATTTCTTCAATGAATTACCATTTAGGATTGAACTGGAATTATAATAATTACAGCATTACCACAGAATTATATCATAGATCCTTAGAAAATCTGATCAAATTCCAGGGTGTAGCAACCCCACTTTCGAATAATAATGAATCAATCTTGACCGGTTTCGGGCATTCAAATGGGGCTGAATTCCTAATCCGGAAAAAGGAAGGAAATATCACTGGCTGGTTATCCTACCTGCTGAACACAACAATCTTTGAATTCCCGGATTTGAATGATGGCGAAAATTTTCCAGGGGATCATGATAAAACCCACGAAATAAAATCCGTTCTCATGACCACAATCGGCAACTGGGATCTAACAGCCAATTGGGTATATTCCTCCGGCCGTGTCTATACACATATAAATAATATTGATAATTCAAATCAAACCATTTCAATTATCACTAACCGCAACAATGAACGATTAAACCCCATTCACCACCTGGATATAAGTATTTCCACCCGCCGTATCTTATTCACAGCACGCATTCATACCGGCATTTCAATCTATAATATATATAATAAAAATAATGTCAGTCATAAACGGTATAATCCTTACACACCGGTTTTGACCATCACCGATGTGTCCATGTTCGGGATTACACCTGCTTTGTTCTTAAATATTTCTTTTTGATGATTGAGGAGGCGGGATGATTCTCACACCCATATCTGTCTAATACCCTATCCGTCATATTATTAGAATTTAGATTCCTAAAAATTACCAATACAATCTCCTAACTGTTCGCATTAGTCTCTTTATCCAAATCTACCCATCCTCCCACAAACAAAAAACCCTGGGTGACCAGGGCTGGATTATTAATAAGACTAAACTAATATTTTTAAATGAATATTATTATTAGGTGATTAGTCATTTTTCGGACCAAGTATTAAATTCACTTGGTTATGCTGGAAATAGTTGAAAGAATTATTCATGGAAAACAGTGTCCCAATTGTGGCAATGAAAGATTGTACAGACTTAAGGATAAGCGTTTTAAATGCAGCGAGTGTTTGCACAAATACAGTCCGTTTAGAGTTGAAAAGGATCTCAAACTTCTCCACTACTTCAGTCTTGAAATACCGGCAAGAAAATCTACGAGAGACCTTGGTTTTAGTTATAATATGGTTCGTAATCATTACATGAATTATCGCGTTGAGATATTTGATTACTTGGCTGAGGAGTTTCGAAAACTGTCTGGTGAAATAGAGTGTGATGAAAGTTATTTTGGAGGAAAGAAAAAAGGACCTAGAGGACGTGGCGCACGAGAGAAAGTCAAGGTATTTGGAATGCTGGAACGACAAGGTAGAATCTTTACTGCTATTGTAGATAATGTTACCGCAGAAACACTTATGAATGAGATTATAGATCATGCTGAAAAGGGGAGTGTTTTTTACACGGATAAGTTCAAATCGTATAAATCTCTTAAGTTTTATGGGAAACACATCACAGTTGATCATGGCAAGGAATTTGGTAAAGGCAGGAAACATATTAATGGACTCGAAGGATTTTGGTCCTTTGCCAAAGAACGGTTATTGAAATACCATGGTGTTAGTAAATCTTACTTCCATTTATACCTTAAAGAGATGGAATTTAGATACAACTACAGAAAGGAAAATATCTATCATAAATTGGTCAATATACACTTTAGTCCGTTTTTTAACTAATTACCTATTATTATGAATACTAAAATTAGGATTAAAACTATTAATAAAAGTATAACTGGTTTTAATATCTCAGAACCAAATCTAGACTCGACAGATGATAAGATAAAGGATTCCAATACGTCCTCTGTATTCTCCATTCGAAGAATATTTTTAATTCGTTCGTTGTCTTTTTTATCATATCCCAAAATTTCAAAGAAATACATTTCATTTTCATTAAAAACTTTTTTGTTTAACAATGCCAATGTTGTGATTCCATTATTTTCCAATAGTTCAGGTAATTCAGAGTATTTATCTTCAAATATATCTTTTAGTGTTTTATTATGCATTTAAACATTCCTTCATAAATCATTATTATCTTAATACCACATTGAATAGTATAATCGATGAAATGAGATAATTAAGTTTTAATTCTCACTAAGCAATGCTCCATTGTATTTTATAATCTACCCATCCTCCCGCAAACAAAAAACCCCACGAATGTGGGTCCATTAATCCAAAAAACTGTGTTCAGATTGTTTTCTATTTTTAATTATTAGAAAGATGGCAAAAAATATTACAATCGATCCTAAAATGAAATTATACGATATATTTTCATAAAAAATAACTGCACCCGCTAAAGCAGAAAAAGGTATTTGGATATAACTAGTGGGCGCTGCTTTACTAGCGGGTAGTAACTTGTATCCAAATGTTAAAAAAGTTTGTCCTAATTGTGTGCAAACCCCGATTAGAAATAAAACTACCCAATTATTTATACTTGGGAATATCCATAAATCATAAGCGAAAGGGAAACTTAATGGTACAGTAAACAAAGGAAAATAAAACATTATTACATAAGGTGACTCTTTCATATTTGATGCCATTCTAACAAGCACATATGCAAAACCTGTTAGGAATGCACCAATGATGGCAATTATTAGATTAATCGTATTTGGAGAAGATTCTGGATTAATAAATGGAAAACCTAAGATGGTATATATACCTACGAATCCTAAAATAATTGCAAAATAAAGTTGATTGCCTACATGTTCTGATATAAAAAATGAAGCGAGTAAAGCAGTAAATATAGGATACAAGTATTGGATTACAGTTGCTTCTGGGAGCGGGAATCGCTGAATAGATTCATATACAAAGAATAGAGCAATTGTACCAATTATCCCTCGAAGAATTAATATTTTATGATTTTCTCCCCATAAATAAACCTTTTTCGATTTTATCATCACCAAAGTAAAGAGAAGTGTAATGATACCTCTAGTAAATACGATTTGAACTGTTTCCAATTCTTGCCCTGCTATCTTTACAAAGACTGTCATAAGACAAAAAAAGAAGGCACTTAGTGAGATATAGATATAACCCATTTATTATTAGAGGATATTTTCTTATTCAAAATAAGATAGTTATCGTAATAATCTACCCATCACCCCACAAACAAAAAACCCCGCTGGTCAGGGTTACATATTCAATCTTGTTGAATACTCGTATGCAAGGTTTTTGTATTTATCCACACTCTTTATATTTCGTCACTATCTTTCAAGTTTATTTCCAGCGAGAACTGTTCCAGCGGTTCTTTGGTCCACCAGAACCCGTTCTTTTGCTCTATGGGACTGGAGAAGTTGTAATAATATAAGGCAATACGCATATTTTTTGGTTTCTCCTGAAAATTGCTGTTATTAGTAAGAAGGCCTAACACATTTGGATTTCCCCGACGCAGGGCACGTAAGAACATTGCAAACCAGTAGGAATGATCCATATAACTGTTTATGTGCATCTGAAAATTCTGGATAACTTGCTGCTGCTCCCCGGCATCCATAATATTTAGGTCCTGTAATTCCTGAGGGGTAAAAAACTGTTCTACACGTATTTCACCCTTTTTCATATCACCCGTAGTCATCACTTCCAGAAAACGTTTGTACAAAAATAATGAAAATGGAGCATCCATGATCCGTTCGATATAAAGCGCTTCAAACCACATTTGCCAGTCCAGCCGTGGCATATGGGGGAAAAAGAATGGCGGCTGCGCTTGGAGTTCAACCGGCTTATAGTTAAAATGGTAAGGTGTCCATGTTTTTTCATCATTACTGTAAGATATAATTATCTCCGGGCGAATGGTTGTCATAACACGAAATAAGCCATAGGAATTCATGGATCGGGAAAACTGTGCTGTGTGCACCAGTGTGTTGGAAATCGGTGCAGGAGAAAACGTTTTCCCTGAAAATTCAGGGCGATTCCCGCGAAAATCCAAACTCAAATAATAGCTTCCGGTAATAATAAACATGATCAGCACCATAGTTCCAAAAACAGATTTCCAACACATCGTCCAAACTAAATTTTGACGTTCTTTTTGGGGTTGATAAAAATATCGTTTGAGCTGTTTAGGGATTGTCTGGTCATCCAACAGCGTCAAACAAAGGATTATTGTCAGAAGATTGAAAAATCCATAATTCCCTGTGATAATAATCATGAGTTGTAAAAAAACCATACCTAGACAGGCAACATTCCGTAAACGGCGTGGAAAAAAAATAAAAAATGGCAGAATTAACTCTGTGACATATGTAATTATTAGCGATATTTTATGAAACCAGTTTGGCAACCAATGAAAATACCAGCTTAACCAAGAAGGAATTGGCTGGGTCCAATAGTGATAATTCAATGCAGTGAAATCAGCCCACGTATTTGACCCATCTACCCCAAAATAAGTGAATTTTACTAAACCGGATTCAAACATCAGCTTAAATAACAACAACCACAATAGCAATCGACCGATGAAATGGGGTTCACTCGCCGTACTGACTTTTTCTTTCATTACCCAAGGTAAAAAGAAAAACGATAGGAACATCGTTTCCAAAAGCAATAGATCCCATTGGAAATTGAGGAATGGCTGGGCAACCACTGCTACTGACAGGTAACATACCCAACCTGTCAAAACTGCAATATGCGGGATAAAACCAGTGATCAACAAAAGAGCCGCCAAGGTACCAATCGTAAATAGAAATGTTAGTCCGCTTACGCCGGAGATTAACCATAACAAGGTTGGCCGCAACAGCCATGGAGATGATGCCGTGCTACTTGCACTGCTTTTCCGAACCTGATCAAGATTTTCCTGAAAAGGTACAATACCTTCTGGTCCAATCAGTCCTGCTGACTGAACCCAAAGGGAAAGAAAGGCAAAAAGCATTGTAACGCCTAACAATCGTCCAAAAACCCAGCCACTGGTCCGATAGGAAGACAGGGCAAAACTCTTGCCCCAGAAAAGGGTCACTAGCCCTCTGAAAATCCACCGATGATTAGCTACAAGCCGGTATCCCCACTCAGAGAAGGCGGCAAACCAGCGCCATCGTTGATAAGCCCAAAAAGCCCAGCCCTTCCAAGGATATTCCGCAAAGAAACGATAGACAGCGGCAGCAGCGTGGTAGGTATTCCCTGATGGCATAAAAAGGACTATTGACGCAGCATAATCTTTTTCAGGAGCTTGGGGATATTTATTAGGCAATTTCTGATACGGAACCAAGTCCACTTTTTGCTGTCTATAAGAACTGAACCGCTCCACGCACATTCGGCAGAAATTGCACTTTCCATCCCAGACCACCAGCGGTTTTGATGGTCGAAACGATTGCAGAGAACTCTCTGGTAAGATAATGTATCCTATTAAATGATTAAGTTAGATGTTCTCATCATTCTGTTATTTAGTACCAATTCCTTTAAAAAATGTGAAGCTAAAAGTACCTCCACCTTCAGCTGTTCTATTTAGATCCTTAATCCCTTTTTCAAATTCTTCGATATTAATAAGATTTTTTGATACAGCCTCTTTTAAAACGCCTTTGATCATTGCTATGAAAGTATTTTTTGTAAATGCTTCGACCCATTTCGGATTCGAGTCATCAACATAAACTTGTCTTGGAGAAATCTTAATTTCTTTAAATCCAGCCAGATATAAAAGTGGGTGTAATTTTCTTCCAATATTGGCATCGCCTCCATTTTGTTCCTGAAGTTTTGATTGACATTGAATTGCTTTTTTAGCTTCTTCACTATCCGGGTGAAAAATAGTTGATCCAAGATCACCCTCTATAATTGTTATTGTTCCTTTTTTTTTTAAAACTCTTTTCAATTTTACTAATGCCTGAATTGGATTTGGTATATGTTCTAAAACAAATGAAAGAAAAATATGATCAAAATATTCATCTGCGAATGGTAGATCCAATATATCGATTTGTTTAAATACTACGTTTTCAAATCGGTTAGAATCAGCATTAGTCCTTGCCTGATTTATAGATTCTGATGATATGTCTATTGAAACAAAACTTGAGTTTTTGTTTTTAGGAGCAACAATTTTTGTTTGTGCACCAATGCCGCATCCTGCTTCTAGAATTATAGAACCCTCATCCCAAACAGAATCATGATGCAATAGATCTGCAAGAGTTTCTGCCTGATTATTTAGCCGATTTGTTTCATAATCAGAATATCCATGAATATATTTATTTAAATTATCCATGTAATCAATTATGGTATAAGAAAAAAGGCCAAGAGTATGATTTGTCGATTAATTGTTATGATAAGGTTTTTAATTATTTAAATTGAGTGGCTTTATTGGAGACATTACTAAATCAGGTTCATCTTTCCAATTAACACTATTGTCATCAACATACAATTCCACTTCATTACTATCAGGATCTGAAACATAAATACTTTGGCTTACAGTGTGGTCAGACATGCCAATTATTTCGATACCTGCACTAATTAATTCTTTTCTTACTAAAGATAACTCATCAAGTGAATCTCCAATTTTAATCCCAATATGATAAAAACCTAACCTGTGTCCTTTTGGTGGTTTGGGGGCTTGGCCAACTTCGATCAGCAATAATTCATGATGCGTTCTACCACTCGACAGTGCTGTTACCTTGAAAGGTTTTTCAATAAAACCAACAATTTTAAAACCAATTAGTTCGTTATAAAACTCAAGGGACTTATTCATGTCTTCAACATAGAAAACTACATGCCCAAGGAATTGTGCTTTCATTTTTTAATATTATTATAGAATTATTAAAACTAGTTTATCAAACTACCCATCTTCCCACAAACAAAAAACCCCACCAGTGTGAGGCTATGTGGTTACCTTTATTTCAAAATTTTCCATTAAAAAATATCTCTTTTAGAAATTCCAGATTATTCTTTTTCCATTTGCAAATATGTCTCCTTTTTTGCTGTCGTCAAAAATGTAATAAACTCTGTTCCTCCAGTGCCTTCTCCTTTTTTTCCCTTTTTTGCTTGGTCAGAGATATAATGAATAGCCATTTCCAGATGTTTCTTTCTAAAAATATTTAAACCAAAGACACACTTTTCGTAGGCATTATTTAGCTCAATACTTCTATTTTTGTTAAGGTACTTGGGCAATATGGGATCTAATTCTAGTAAAGAAATAACTTTGCTATGATTTGGTGGCATATATTTTCTCATCTGAATTAAGAATGGGCCAGAATTATCACTGGGATGGGTAATGCCCAACCCAGCATCTAGGGTCTGCAGTAAGGAGCTTTGTGCGGCACTGCCACCGATAAATATCTTTGGTTCCTCACTTACCCCTTCATAAATAATTCCATCATCCGGCCAACCATTCAGAAAAGGCCTCACCCTATGATAAAAAATATCCGCTCGGCAACGTTCATACATCCTTTCTAGAGCAAGGTTAATCTTATGGATTATAGAAGCAAGATCATTAAGTGCGGTGACTACAAAATTAGGTTTATTGTGTTTAACTGCCTCTAAACAAGAAAAAAGTTTAGACACTGCGCAACCTCCTACCGATTCTACTCCCACCGTAGCTAAATAAAACCAGTCTTCATCTTTACCTCCAAAGAAATTTTGGAGTGTTTTTAAATTTTCAGGTACAATCGGACCATCAGGATCGATCCTGCGCCAGTTCGATAAAACAATGGATGCATGACTGGTGATTGGAGGCCTACCTGATCGGTGTGCTATTTCCCAAAGAGGGATTGCGAGATTCTTTGGGATAGATTTCACTGGTTCCTCACCCCAGTTTACATAGGCATTTGCAAACATGGATAATTGGCGCATAGATCTATCAAGCTCTGGGCCATTTTTTATCCCGGAAGGATTCAACTGAGGTATATTATTTAAGGCATCACGGAAATCATTATTATGAAGTAGTTCCGGCATAGCATTATTCAACTCATCCCAAGCACGGTAAGCAGGGGGCAATTCCAATAGTGGATCAGGATAGGGAAGAAATCCCCGATCGGGATGGACATAAGTTGCAATTTTTTTCATAAAATCACGTACGTTTAATTTTACCATGTGTCGGAATTATATAGCTAATATAAAACTTAATATTTTATCCCTGCGTGATTTTAAATTTTAAATTCAATAAAAAGTACCCTTCCCTGGGGTTTATCAGTGCGTATTTATATTAAGTCCTGTGAATGCCTAAAATATTTTAATTATCTTTCGGGTTATGAATCTCACGCAACTTCTTCCATTTTAAATTAGCTGTTAAGCAAATGGCCGTCGATTCAATTCAGAAACAACAAATCAAAATTGTCGGGCTTATATTATTTAAATATAAAGTTTAAAATTCTATTTAATAATTTCCTTGTAATCAAATTTGCATATCCATGAGTGTATTGATTAGTGTTCTAATCAAAAGGTGGTGTCTTATTGGGATAATATTATCATTCGGAATCTAGGATATTTAAACCACGATCTATCAAATGTTTCTTTTTACTATTTATTTTGGAAATTGATATTAACGCATTTCTAACATCCTTGTACTCTTTTGAACCTTTTTCTAATAATTCAAGTATTTCTAAAAATAGTAACCATGATTCAAATTTTTTATTTTTTAAGAGTGTAATTATTTCTTTGAGTCGATTGAAATTTTTTCCGGTCTCACGAATTGACCTTATTTCGTTATAAATTAAAAACTCGAATTTTTCTTTATCGCTATATTTTATTTTTTTGGCAGTTTCTTCTGATTTGGATGGATAAACATCAAATTTAGTTTTATCTGCTGAACCAGAAAATACAGATGAAATCTTTATACCAACTGCCATATCATAAATTCCCCATTCAGGTTGAAATAATACATCCCCAGTTGGGCCTGTAACTGTACAGTTTTCAAACGTCATTAACACATTTTTTTCCAATTTTTTATGAATTTTTTTAAGGACACCTATAACCTCAATGCCAGAAACGAATTCTAAATGAACGACATATTCTCTTTTTATATTTAATGTAATTAAATCGTATTCTGTCGCATCTTCTAATGGAATCATCAAATTACAAATTGGACCAACGGGAGACCCAAATCCTTCGGTATGGTAAGAGATTCCATGCCCATCTAATTCTTTATTATTTACAGAAATTTGGGTCGGTCCGGTTGTTCCAATATATATTTCTTTATTAACTGAATTTTTTAGTAATCTTGTAAATAGTCCAGAAACTTGTAACCCAGAAGAATATTCACAAGTAGAAATAATTTCAGAATCTATAGCGACCTGTACAGATTCAGCCCCACCTTTTCTAAAACACATTTGATCAGCAAAATCTTCTAAAACTTGCGTTAAA
>Ga0208411_1001160_pt1 | contig 18397 bp, 7 predicted proteins | sample ETN01SmetaG_4_FD_185793 | JGI IMG/M metagenome (GOLD analysis project Ga0208411, IMG submission 185793) | Marine microbial and viral communities from oxygen minimum zone, Eastern Pacific Ocean - ETNP2014F12-01SV261 (SPAdes) (version 2) | ecosystem: Environmental > Aquatic > Marine > Oceanic ... | reverse complement strand
GTCGGTAAAGTAGAGGCTGGAATCCCTGAGGACGACCCTCGAAACCCTGGAGTTATTGCTGACAATGTAGGTGACAATGTAGGTGATGTTGCTGGTATGGGCGCTGACATCTTTGAGTCCTTTGTAGGCTCAATCATTGCAGCCATGGTTATTGCAGCAGCAAGTACAAATCTTGGTGATGATTACCTAATGATCCCAATTGTATTGGCAGTAGTAGGCTACATTGCATCAATTATAGGTGTGTTCTCAATGTCTGCCATGAAGAACATGGATGCAGCAGCGGCTCTCCGTAATACTACTTTTATCGGTGCAATTCTTTTCCTTGTAGGTGGATATTTTGTTCTAGATTATCTTGGTTTGCCAACAGACCCAATATGGGCAGTGGCTATAGGTTCTGTAGTTGGAATCTTAATTGGTCTTGTTACAGAGTACTATACTGGGATTGAACCAGTGTTTGGAATCAATGTCAAGGCAATCCCATACATTGGTGAAGCATCCAAGACTGGTAGTGCAACAAACGCAATTGCTGGTTTAGCAGTTGGAATGCAATCCGTCTTTATCCCAGTCCTTTTGATGGCAGCTGGTATCTTTGGTGCAAACCAAGTATTAGGTGGTGGCACAGCAGGCCTTTACGGAATCGCAATGGCTGCAATGGGAATGCTAGGGACTGTAGGAGTCACAATGACAGTAGATGCATATGGGCCAGTCGCAGACAATGCTGGTGGGATCTCGGAGATGTCAGGTCTTGGCAAGGAGGTCCGTGATATCACCGATGGGCTTGATTCAATTGGTAACACAACTGCAGCAATCGGTAAGGGATTCGCAATTGGTAGCGCTGCTCTAACAGCACTCGCACTTTTCGCTGCTTTCCAAACTAGTGCTGGTTTAACTCCTGCAGACCTTTCACTTTCAGAGCCAATGGTCGTAATTGGCCTTTTGATTGGTGGTGCACTTCCATTCGTGGTCGCATCCATGACAATGAAGTCAGTTGGCCGTGCTGCTGAAGAGATGATTACTGAAATCCGCCGACAATTCAAGGAAATTGACGGATTACTCGAGGGCAAAGAAGGTGTTGAGCCAGACAGTGCAACCTGTGTGGATATCTCAACTAAGGCCGCTCTACGTGAGATGGTTGCTCCTGGTATTGTAGCAATTGCTAGCCCCGTGGCAGTTGGGTTCCTACTAGGTGCATCTGCACTTGGTGGAATGCTAGCAGGTGCTACTGCAACTGGCGTTCTAATGGCACTCTTCATGGCTAACGCTGGTGGTGCTTGGGACAACGCCAAGAAAGCAATCGAGCAGGGTGAAATCAAAGGTGCAGAGAAGGGCGATGATGCACATAGTGCAGCAGTTGTGGGTGACACAATTGGTGACCCATTCAAGGACACAAGCGGGCCTTCATTGAACATCCTAATCAAATTGATGAGTATTGTCAGCGTAGTGATTGCTGGAATGCTTGGTTCAGGTTGGCTAAACGGTCTCTTTTGATTGCTAAAACCCTTATATCGAATAATCCGCAATTGCGGAGGGCTCATGAAAGAGGGGCGGTCACGGTTTAGTTGAGTAAGATGCGCGCCCTACCCTCGTCCCTCCTAGTTTTGTTGCTTATAGCAACAAGTTTTGCGGGTTGTTTGGGTGGCGGTGACGATGATGATTCTAACAGCGAGGACGAACCATTCAATGTCCCAACTTGGGAAATTGGTGATTGGTGGCTCTACACCTTCACTACTCCAGAATTTAGTGACGACACTGCAAGACTTGTAGTTGCAGAGAATGATACTGAAGAAGGGACTGCTTACAATTTAGCAATATCCAATCATGTAGAGGCTCGTAGACACGCTGCACTCAATCACAACCCATTCCTTGGAAGAATTACACATGATAATTTGAGTGCATATGAGAATGGCATACCACAACCGGTTTTCCAATTCCCATTTCAAAAGGGTGATTCCTGGAACTTCACTTTATTTGCGGTAGAGTGGGATGCTTATGTTTTAGAGGTTCATATTCACAACGATGGTGTAACCAGTTATCGTACAGCAGTCATCGTTGCGTCTGCTGCAGATGGCTCTACGCTGTCCTACATTTTTGATGAAGATGCTGGCTTTCTTCGCTCACTAATTTGGACTGATGCTGATGGGGTCGAACAGTTGAACATGCAATTAGCAACTTTTGGCACAGGTCACGAAGGAGAAGTCTGGTTCATTCGTGCTTCTGATTTGTATGCCGGTTCATGGGACCATGACAGCGGCGTGCCAGATGCAGAAATCCGAGACACATTTTTTGTTGGTGACCACCCAAGTGGTGAAGAATATGATGAGATGATTTACTATCTTAGTGCCAAGATGGGTGGAGGTACAGGTTCTCTTACGCTACGTGATCATGGTTCTGTAAGTGCATTGGAGAGGGCTTGGCAACCGGGTGAGTCTGAAGAGGGGCAACTAGGTGAAATCAATTCACCTTCCCAAGATTACACTTTGACAATTACTCAAAGTGGGGACTCAGAAATTTCCATCATAATTGCAGGCGGCATCACCTTCAGTTGGGTATTGTAGGTGACGTGATGGTTGGTCATTTTGTTTTGCTACACGGCTATAGTGGAACAGCTGATATGATTAGACCACTTGCTGAGAAGATATGTCCTAAAGAATGGCAAGTTTGTGATATCAGTGGCCCCTTTCCTCATCCAAAGAGTGGCAATGCATGGTGGTCTTGGAATCAAAATTTGAATGAGACATTTAGCCAAGACAAATTGAAGGAACTCAAAGTATCTGTGGCCCATGTTTTGAACTTACTCCCTAAAGAAGGCCCCCTAATTATTGGTGGTTTTTCTCAAGGTGGAGCCGTTGCTCAAGAATTACTTCTAACCGAGGTGGCTCATCGTATTGTTGGAGTACTTGTCATGGGAAGTAAAATGGTGCATCCTTTGTTACTTCACGAGAAATTAATGGAATTATCACCTAAAAAGATGTGCTCAATGCATGGTGAGCGTGATGAAATAGTGCTTTTTGAGCAGGGGGAAGAGTGTGCTAATCTCTATGAAGTAGGTGGCTGGGATGTTACTAGGATGCATCACCATAAGGGGCATGTTGTAGACATGAATTATATTGGCCAATTAAAGGACTGGACCTCAAACATTACTCAAAGATAGTCTTGTAAATTATCATAACCGCCAACAAAATGTGGTTCATTTCTAACATCCCAAATTGCTGGTACAGTACGGTGCCCAGTCATCACCACAACTTCCATCTGAAGATCAGGCATCTCGCTAACATTATACTCATCAAAACTCAAGCCCTTAGCATTGAGTAAATTTTTGGCAGTAGTGCAATAGGGGCACCAAGATGATGTGAACATCACAAAATCTGATTCACTGTCCCCTAGTATTTCAGTTACTGACATGGTCCTAGCGCCACCTTCGACCTTCATCAATGCTTGTTTGAAAAAATGAGAATTTTCCCACCAAATTATTCTAGAACTATATGATTTTCAGGCGTTGCGACTTCTACAGGTTGGTATAGTACAAAAGAGCCATCTTCTTGCATCCACCACTTGTTCCCATCTGGTAACATATACCAAGTAGTGCCGGTAGTAGAGTCGTAAGTACCCCCTTCTGGCAACCACTCGTGACTGTTAACATGGGTGATTTGAGTTTCAATTGATTCTTCTTGGCTAGGAATAGACAATCCTTCTTCAGTTTGTTCTTCCTCACCTTCTTCCTCGTCATCTTCACCTGCTGAGTTCCCTTGGAAGATGAGGTACAGCCCGCCACCCAACATAGCTGCTACAACTAAAGCAACAAGGATGATTGTGGCAACTCCCATTGTTGATGGTCCGCCATTACTTTCTACATCAGTAGTCGAATAGTCTTCTGTTGGTTGGTTTGGATTGGCTGGTGGTTCAATGGTTAGATTTTCAATAACTACCATTCCGACATTGTCAGTTGCTCTGACATAGAGGTCAATCTCACTCCAATTAGACCAAATGATGTTATTACCAGCAGGCATTGCTTGCCAAGTTTCATTGTTCCATGACCACTCAATTGAAGAGATGCCGCTTCCATCTCCATCATTGGCCTGAACATCTATCTCGAGTACGGGTGGGCCAGCATACTGTGCTCCTAATTGTTCAATTTCTAGTGTGGGTGAAGTGCGGTCAATCCTGATCCACATAGCATCTGCTGAAGAGGGGTTGCCAGCATTATCGATAGCTCTGACTTCCAATGAATGTCGACCATCATTTAGAATTGAGATGTTCAAACTAGTAGAAGTGTCGTAGATATCAGACCAAAGTCCACCAGCCCATCGGATTTGATAATGTGATAATCCTGAATCACCATTATCTTCCACAGTACCCCAATTTACTTCAACATCATTTCCTGCGTGCCACTGGTCCAGTGCTTCGAATTCAGGCTTTTCAGGAGGTGCTAAATCAGGCACAACATTTGCATCTACAGTTACTATCTTGAGGGTGTAAGATCCTCCATTAACCATAGATTCCTTGCTGATTTTGATATGATATATACGAGAAGTATTGAAGTCATCTTCATTGGTTAAGATAAGGTCAACTCTCAACAAATTACTAGATAGTGACCCGTTTTCAATCTCAATAGTTCCATTGAAAAGAATTATCTTGACATCTTCACCATCGTTCTCTAGAGAAACCCCTAGGCGCTTGCCACCGTGTAGCATTACAGCATACCAATCCTCATTGTCTATGTCCATCAAACAGCCTTGGATTGTTATGGCTTGCACATCTAATCCAAGTTGGGTGGCTGAGGCTCTTGATCCAGCAGCATCACTATTGTTGCCATCAGTTGTTGGGTCAGCACATCCTCCAGAGTTTTCACTCTCTGGTTCGGGAGCATCTCCACTAACGACCAACTGATTTGCAGAGGAAACCAAGTTGTTACCCTCATCATCTTCTAGATGGTTGTTTGATGAATCAACAACAAGAATAAGCCACCATGTGCCATTGTCTGAATCAGTCAGTTGATATGTAGTTTCATCAGTAGTAGATGACCCAGCTGCTAAGTTCAATACTGAGATTGCTGCAATTTTATTGTCTGAACTGTCAACATTCTTGTTTTGGGACAACCATACTTCAATATCGAATGATTTCCCTTCGGTTCCAAGATTCTGCAACTCCCATTGTATTGTGATACTTTGACCGGGCTCTGCTGATGTAGGTCCAGTGATCCATTTAGCCAGTAAATCATTGGAGGGCGATGTCACCTCAAACGAGGCTCCATTTGCCTCATTATCAGTTTCATCAGATTCAGCAATAACTCCGAGATAGTCTACTACAGCAAGAATACGGTAAGTTCCTGATGGAGAGGTTGGTAGTTGGATAGTTCTAGTGATTTGAGAATTAGTATTAGCCGCTAGAGAGGTAATGTTGATTTCCTCAACAAAAATATCTGGCTGTCCATTTGGTTGCACCACTTCAAGACTGATGCCTAACTGATGTCTACCTGCGTTAGCCCCACCTGAGTTTTCTACAACTACAGAGATTTCAATTGATTGTCCCAAAGTAGAAGGCCCAGGGCTACTGACTGAAACAACTCTTAGGTTTGGCTGTTCTATGCAGACTTGATTTACGGCTGCCATAGAGTTGTCATTTTCATTTTGCTCAATTATCACATTGTTTACATCAACAATAATGCCATAATACCAGCATCCAGCATTGACACTTGAAGGCACAGTGAGGCTTAATGTATCGCTGACAGTACTACTTGCTCCAATATTAATTGAATCAGCACCAATATGGGTATCTCCTGTTGTTATAGTTGAATCAGAGGAAAGGAACATATCGACCGGGACATTATTTGCATCACCTAGCCCAGTATTCTCAATCGAATATGAGAGGCTAATGGTCTGTCCTGAAAGTGCACTAGTTGGGCCACTAAGTGCTGTAGGGGTTAGGTCAGGAGTACAGTCTTGAACAGTAAGTTCAGCAGTAGATGTTGTCACATCATTGTTGTACTCATTACTCTCTGTGATATAGTTCCCATAGTCAGTATAGAGTTGAGCATAATAACTCCCAGGTGCCATTGTAGCAGGAATATTAGCACTCACTTGGTGTGTGTAACTTGAAACTCCACTAGGGCCATTCCCCTGTCCAAGGCTAGTCCAACTTCCAATAGTGCCAGTCGTAGAGAATGAAATGTCATAATAGTGGGCGTTTGCATTTATATTTCCAATATTAGATACTGATAAATCAATGGTGACAGAATCACCTTCACAAATTGTTCTAGTTGCGGAATTAACTGAAACTGAATCTGCTCTAAGGTCAGGCTCTGAAAGAGTAATGGATATGCTATTTCCATCTTCAGCGTTATTGTTTTCATCGCCTTCTGTAACTCTAGCAGTAGTATCTACAATGATTCCCCAATAGTAGGTCCCCGTTGACAATCCACTGGGGATGTAATCAGTAAGTGTGCCCGTTCGGTATGAGCCTCCATTGATACTAGATGCTTGTTGGGTTGAACCGAATTGTGTATCGCTAGTGGTAATGGTACGATCTGTTGAGATGTATGCTTTCCAATAGAACCAGCCTGATGAATCATCTCCATCATTGTCTATCCGCCAACTCAGGCTAGCCTGTTGTCCGGTATTTCCTGAATTTGGTCCTGATACACTGTCAACAACTAAATCTGCGGGCTCCTCAATATCTATGCGATAGGAATCAGCAACTACATTGTTTGTTTCATCAAGTTCAGTAACACTAGAACGGCTATCTGCGATCATTCCAAGGTAATAGTATCCAGGGCTAATCCCAGTAGGGATCTGAACGCTGTACTGGTATCCAGATGCATAGGAGCCGGGAGAAATACTGGAGCGAGAGAATTCATCAACATATACGTCGTTGGTTGTGATAGTTCGGTCAGTGGATAGATAGAGTTCCCAATAGAATGAACCGGTATAGTCGGTGCCGTCATTTTCAATTCGATAGTTGACGGTTATCGTATCTCCCATTACTGCTGAGGAAGATGAAGTATCGATATCATCAGCTACGATATCCGGTAGGTCATCCTGAATTGTAACCTGCCCACAAGTTCTTACATTGTTGGTTTCACTGCTTTCATCTACATCTGTGTTTACATCTAAGATGTAACCCCAATAATACGTTCCTGCATTCATTGATGAAGGAATTCGGTTGCTAGTGGAAAGAGAATCAGTGCGATAACTACCAGATGACAAACTGGAAGAATATTGATCGCTACCAACTTGAGTGTCACTAGTGGTGATTGACGAATCTGAAGAGAGGTACATAGCCCAATCAAATGATCCTGTTGATTGACCGTGACTGCTCGAAACATCATTCTCATATTGAATCGATATAGATGAATCAAGATAATCTCCAACTGTTCCTGTAGATGGGGTTGAGCAAGAAGATGATGTGGAGCGTGGTACTAAATCTGGCAATTCATAGACGTGAACACGGCCGGTGTCGTAGTCATCGTTATTGTTTTCATTAGTTTCACTTACCTGTGAATTGATATCTGCAATAGCACCGACATAGTAGTACCCTCCAGTGATTGATGCTGGAATTGTGATACTTTTGTATTGTGAACTAGAAGATCCTGATGAAATTGAAGACTTGTACCAAGTGTCAAGTTCGATGTCATTTGTGGTGATTGTAGTGTCAGTTGAGAGATAAATTCCCCAATAAAATGAGCCTGAAGATGCAGTCCCTTGGTTCTTCAACCGCACGGTGACACTCTTGCTATCCCCCGCATCAGCACTGCTCCAACTTGCTGAAATGTAATCGATGATTAAGTCAGAGTTTCCTCTACCACTCGTTTGAGAAATCACAATTATCTCAGAACTTTTATCTTCAATAGTTTCGTCTATTTTAGTGCTGTTTTGGTTGGTAGTTGACGTATGGACTGATAAAATTAGAGTAAGGAAAATTATTCCGGCGAGCGTCACAGACCTTGCATACCTCACAGCCTCACCTCATATGGCCTCTCACTACAATTGTGATGAACTTTGCCCAAGGGTGAATAGGCCTACGGCCTCTTCACATTGAAGGGGTCGTTTGAAAAATTAACTTAAGAAGTGGTAAATTGCCTAGTCGAATCACTCCACCATCTCCCATTGCTATTTGTTGCTGTTAATCGCCAATAATAGTCAGTAGAACTCAGTAATCCACTAAGTGAATGGCCTTTACTTCCGACACTCAAATTGTTCCCAAGTGATTCACAAACATTCCAATTTGTTGTGCTGACTCCACCATCAGTCAACCCCCAGCAAAGATTCCAAGAGGTGTTTGTACCATTATCATAAACATCCCATTCCAAATCTGCCGTGTTTGAGGTTATGTTGGATGTAATTTCAAATTTCGTAATAGGATCGTATTCGTAGACCCAACCTCGAAGTGGGTCTGTATTCCAAACTGGAAGGTGGCCAACAGCATTCCAACTTGATTGAACCAGTGGGAATCCCCAAGCAGCGAGATATGGCATCAAATTATGGCCTGTATTCAGTGAAATTTGAATAGCCCACTGATTGAATTCTTCTGAATCACCAGATGGTTGACTGGTGTAATTGTAGTAGTATTCTTGGTATGCAGCAGTAATTGGTTCCCAGCCAAATGCCTCTTTGATTTGGATATGTGTTTCTAATGCAGTCCAAACCGACCAAGATGAGATTTGGGCTCCGTTGTTGAAGTATGTCTCAGTCCGGCTTTGCCTGTTACTGGGTGACATAGAACCGTGGCCAGTAATCCCTACAAGGTCTTCCATCAATCGCATTGAGTATAGGTTGCAAGTCGTCTCTGTATTGCCCGGTAGTGTTGAAGACATCCATTGGTGGTTGTGGCCTAGTTCATGGAACATTCCCCAATCCCCATTCTGATACATGTATGACCCATTCACCACTCCCGAGACACTAGCGGTGTGCGCCATGAACGGGTAGCCACTATGCATCCAGCCTGCACTAATCTGAACATCGAAAACAGCACGTTCAATTCTAGGCCATGGGGTGTAACCAGAGAGGTTGTGTTCCATTTGCAATGCTTCATCCCAAAAAATCATGGTTTCGTTGGGGTGATCAAGATTTCTAATACCCCACGAAGGAACTGTTAGTATGAAATAATCAGATTCCAATTCTGCAATAGGTGCTGGATGTAGGCGCTGAATTGTTGTCCAATTTTGCAGGTCAGTAACGCCGTGGATATAGTGTGGCATTTCGACTGCACCTTCTATTGTGACATTGAAATCTCCAATCACTGTCCCAGCCGCTATAGTGATGTAGATTGGTCCACCAAAGGAATTTCCTACTTGCATAGTAGTATTGTCGATTGACCAATAGCGGATAATCTTGGGATGTCTAGAAAGTGTCGTTTTACCCCATAGTGAATCGCTGTGTGCTCCAACTAATATCGAGACTCCTTGCCCAATGATACTCTGTGGTAGTGTGATATTTACTACCTCACCAGCAGGTGCATACATTCCAGTACTCATTCGTCCTGCTGAGCGTGCGTTTGCATAACCAAATTGACTTGGAAGGCCACTAAAATTCCCGTCAATTTGAACTGTTTTGGTTGGTCTAGGACTAGTTGAGTTGACACTTCCAGGGAATGATACATGAGACGGATGGGCATCTAGTTCATCTGCTGGCAATTTCATCATCAATTCTTCTTGAATTGTTAGAATCAAATCATCAACTTCGTCGGCATTCATTGAATAGGTTGTGGAGGAATCTATGTGAATCCAACCAGTATTATTACTCATCATACGTAGTGAATTCCAAACACCCGTGTAATCTAGTGGTAATGTTGAAACACAGAGGCTGATGGTTTTTGCAGCTGTTGTAGCATCATTTTGCGTCATCATTTGAGTGCCACTAACATGGTCTACAATTAGGGGGAGTGAGCCATGTAATCGGTGCAGATCTCCCCATTCGTTTTGGTTAACAGAAAAGGTCGAAGAACCAGATGAAGCCGAGACAAAGAGGCCTGTTGTTTTGGCAATTTTGTTACCTGGGTAATTGTGTGCAACATCGGAATTGGAGTATGACCAATACCATGAATGTCCACCCATGATTAATCCCCCGCCATTAGTTAACCAGTCAGTAAGTTGCAAATTTTCACTATCAGTATAACTATTCCAGAATTCAGTGACAAAGCAATCAAGATTGACCAAATTAGCAGGAGTGGCACTTTCTACAACTGCATAACCTTCTGAAAGCAGGGTATTCTTCCAACCGTTGAATGATGATTCTAGTCCAACAGTTTTTCCAACTCCATCACAAACCCAGTCAAGTGAGTTGAGGCTTAGATTTGCCATTTCATTATTGCTTGTTCGAGCAACCATTGTCTCATGTCCATACCCCACAATTCTTCCTTTTCCGGCGTGTCCTGCTGATGAAATGGGGCGGCCATCCCAATCGATTCCTAAGCCAAATGACCACTCGCCAATGGGGAGAATTAGAGAAGGCCAAGCACCACCGTAATTTACACTTCCAATTGGCCTTTTCACTAACTCATTATGATCTTGGTTTAAGTCATGGATGGCAAATGTATGGTTTGTAGTGAAAGAGCCGCCAGAATTGTTAGCCCATATCGTATGAGTTGTCCAAGCGTGGCGAGAAATTCCAACTCCATTTCTCCCAATTGGAGAACCATCGATATCTCCATTTAGAGTAGATAGAGTCAATCCATCAGGAAGTGCAGGGTAAACTTCCCATGTATCAATCCCAGGTCCTCCATTTATCGCATTAATATTGATTGATTGATTTGCAGCAAGAACATGCTCTGTGCCGCCTTGCCAAGAGATGTTGTTTGGAGTGATATTAACGACTCTAATTTCTAACCAAGATGAGAATGCTCCTCCAGAATTATTTGCCCAAATAGTATGATTCACCCATGGAGTAATAGTATCTCCTACTCCCTCGATTCTACCACTAATAATATCAAATTCTAGCCCATGAGGAAGGTCAGGTTCAATCCCCCATTCTACAGGTGTCCCACCACTCGTGTTTGGGGTTACATTTACAGATGTTAAGTCAATAATTAGGTCCATTAGATTTACACCATAATCAATTGAATTTACGGGGTGGTCATTAACTGTGATAGTGATGAGAGTAACATCAGTCCCTCCACTATTATTTGCATATACAATGTGACCAGTCCTTTCTTGAAGAATTAATGGAGTCCCAGAAATTCGGCCAGTGCTATTTGAAAATGAGAGGCCGAGGGGCAATTCAGGTTCAATCTCCCAGCGTTCAATATCGCCTCCTGAATGCGATGGGGAAATATCATTCATTTGTTCTCCTAAAGTCAAAATTAATTCACTATCAATATAATTCACAGAATTAGGGCTTTCATCGTGTATAATTAGAGTGATATTTGTGTTGTCAAAACCACCACTGTTACTGGCTGTGATGACAAAGTTGGTGGCAGTGATTAGGGTAGAGGGTGAGCCAACTATCGCTCCATCTTCTCTCAATTCAAGTCCTTGAGGTAGTGCGGGGTTAGATTCCCAATTAGTCGGAGTCCCATCATCATAGTTCGGAAAGATAGTGAAAGGCTCATCTTTGGTTAAGATGTAAATGGGGTGTTGATATTCAAGATTGGATGGTGGTAAATCTAATACTTCAACAGATATAGTGTAGTTCAAAGTTCCAGCTGGATTTGAAAATTCGATAACACAAGTTGAATTTCCTATATCGTTAGCCATCACTTTTAGGCTGTTCATGATTGGTTTGATAATTGGCTGTAAACTAGCAGATGAGTCGGTGCATGGATGTAGGATTGGTGTAGTATAATCACCCTCAATGCTCCAATTTACAATGACATGATTACCTCGTGTGAGTGTAATATATTGATGTTCAAATGTGGCATTATTTGGCGCTATTATTTTCTCACAACCAATCACACTTGAGTCATCACCGCCAAGAACTTCACGTTCATCTATTGAACATTCAATGGGTGGTTCTGGTTTTTCAGGCTCAATTGTAGTTTCATCACCTTCATCAATTGTTTTTGGATCATTGGGCAATGTGCTAGTGAAATAGAATATTGCACCACCCATGCTGACGGCTAGAAATAAGGCAGCAATAGCAATAGCTAGTGATGGATTTCCTTCTGCCACAAGAAATGGCACAGCCGATTAGGTCAATATCATGCCGCCTCTTCGATAGGGTGTGGCAATGCGTGTAGCGGTGACTGGAGCGGCCGGTTTGATTGGAGGCGTTGTTGTTGATTGCCTAGTTGCTGAAGGCCACGATGTAGTCGGGATAGATAGGCCACATGATGAGTGGTTAGCCGCTGGCCGTAATACAGAAGATGCAACAGCCCCAAGCCGCGTCACACACCATATTGATTTAGCAGAAGCTAGTGATGATGATTGGCAAATGATGCTCAAAGATTGCGATGTAGTAGTCCATCTAGCCGCAGATGCAAACCCTTCAAACAGTGATGAGAGCATGATGCGAAACAATGTCGGTGTCACAACTATGCTGATGAATAATATTCTCGAATCAGGTGTCCGCAGAGTAGTTCTCTCTTCATCGGGGTTAACTCAGGTGGGTCTTGAGTCTGAACTACAAGAAGGCGGCTCCTTGGAGGGGCAATTAATTGGAGTCAAACATGGTGTGTCAACTACTAGCACTTATGGTGAGAGCAAGGTATTTGTTGAGCAACTTGGAGAGTACTACTCATTCAAACACAACATGGAATGCATAGTAGTTAGAATTGGAACTGTCATCCCCAATGAATCTGAACATTGGGAAAGAGGTGGCCGGCTTCAAGCAACGGCATTTCTACAATCTGATGTGGCGCAATTTTTCTCATCTGCTGTATCTGTAGATTATTCTTCATGGAACCCCGCTTCCTGTGAAGGTCACCCCGATGTACCAAATTATCTGTTGACTGCTGCACAATCAGATTCACCTAATCGCTTCATTGATCTTGAACCTGGTTTGACAGCACTCGGTTGGTTACCTATTGCTTGGCCAAACGGACCGGAGAATCTGCAATGAACCCCCTCTTGCCTCCGCAATCTATGCCGGACTCACTGACGTTAGGTATTGATGTAGGTACTAGCGCCACAAAAGTGCTCTTACTACGGCGAGATGGCCAGTGGGAAATGGCTTCCTGGCCTTCTTCGGAGGGTGTTTGGAATAATCTTCGAGATTGGCTGGGTTCAAATGGGAAAAAAGTGGACAGAGTTGGGATCACAGGTCACGGGCCATCGGCAATTGTGATTCGCGATGGCTCAGTTTGCGGGCGAATTATTCAGTGGCATGAAGCACTGCCAGATGGTTGTGAAAGAATAGTTGAAAACGACCATATTCTTCCACCCACCCGTTCTTGGGTGCCATCTAGATTGGCGCAGTGGGAGCAGGAAAATGGACCAATAGGTGAGGGAGTGGCAGTACAACTCAAGGATATGCTGAATTGGGAATTAACTGGCGTAATCGCACGTGACACCCGTTCTATGAGGGGGTACTCTGGAGAGGGTAATTTCCATCTTCCTGAGGAAGTGATTGGTAAAGTATCCAAGGCAGGTTCACTTCTCTCTGGAATTTCCGTGGGTGCAGAGGTGATATGCGGTTGTGACGACCTTTCTGCCGGGGTGCTAGGGCTCTCAGCTAGAAGAGGAGACGTATTCAATCTTGCTAACACCAGCGAACATGTTGGTTTAGTGGGTGGTGAGCCACAGGAGAAATTGAGTTGGTTGCCAGCACTCGGGCGGTTGCCACCTCTCTGCTACAATGCCACATCTACAGGTGGCCTTACTTTATCAGAGGATATTTCCAAAGTTGATTTGTCAGAAGATGCAAAGATGGCGATTCAAGAATTGAATATCCCAATCAAGGAGATTCGGAGTCATTTTCCATCTGGTGAAATGTTGATTGGTGGGGGATTAGCACTAAATCCCCAATTAGTCGAGTCACGAAATGCAACTTTAAGGGCGGGGCAAGAGGTTAGTGTGCTAGGCGTGGCTAAGTTAGCTCAACAGCCCTCAGCGGTAATATTTGGTGCGGGTAAGGTGGGCCGTGGTTTTCTAGCCCATCTCTTATTCAAGGCTGGTTGGAGAATCAGTTTTGTTGATGTGTCAGAGGATATTGTAGGTTTACTAGACGAATCCATTTACCCAGTCGTAAATCTCCGGACAGGGGTAGTCGATTCAATCGGTCCAGTATCTGCATTACCTGCCAATGATAGTACAAAAGTAGCAGAGGCCATCAATTGCGCTGATTTACTAATGACTTCAATTGGAGGCGATAATCTTGCTGAATGGGCTGAATCAGTAAATGATGCAGTTTCAGAGAGATTACAGCGAGGCCCTATTGATATCATACTCTGTGAGAATCATCCTAAGCCTGCTGCTTTAGTTTCTGATATATTCCAATTAGATGACTTGGGGATTGCTCAAGCACAGGTACTTCGCTCTTGTATAGAGCCTACTGAAGAGCAGGTTGCAAAACTAGGCCCTCTAGTTGTCCAGGTACAAGATCACTGGGTACTTCCTCTTGATGGAGATGCTTTGATGGATCCCGATTTGCTAGGTCAAATTACTGGTTTTGATGCTAGGCCTAATTTTGCAGTAGAGTTGACACGTAAATTGTACACGTACAATGCAATCAATGCAGCAGTATGTTATTTGGGCGCAGAACAAGGTTACACCTGGTTGGCAGATGCTGCCAATGATTCTGAAATTGCTAATTTGGCACGGCAAGTAGGCGAGGAATCATCTGCTGCGCTGGTAGCAGAATATGGATTTGATATTGACGAACAACGGGGTTGGTGTGAAAGAGCACTAGCCAAGTATCAAGACGCCACAATTAGAGATCCAATTGAGCGTAATGCCCGTGACCCTATTCGAAAATTAGGATTGTATGATCGTATATTAGGGCCACTTCATCTCTGCATATTTCATGGTCTGCCACACGAGGCTTTAGCAGAGACTTTGAGGAGCGCACTAACTTACCGCGAACCATCTGATGAATCGGCGGTTAAACTAGCCGAATTAGTAGATGATTTTGGCCATTATGGGGCAATTAAAACCTTAGCAGAGGGTTTACACAATTCGGTTGAACAATTGCTTGGCCCTTGATTTTCTATCTTTGCCTCAATAGAATTGATAGGCGGACCGGTGAAACGGTGTGCATGGCGCGGAAGAGGCGAGTCAAGAAAGACGGGCCGGGCGGCCCACCCCGTGGCCCCCCTGGGAAGTCCCCTAGTGGTCCTCCCCGAGGTCCCCCCGGACGTTCATCAAGCGGCCCACCAAGAGGTCCAGGTGACGCCCCCCCGAGTAGTGCAAAGCCGACTATGCGAGGTCCCCCTAGCGCTATTTCTAGAGGCCCTCCAAGAGGAGATTCCACCCCATCAATGCCCCCTAGTGGCCCACCTACCAGTCCAGATGATTCAGAAATTGAAGAGATTGATGGAGTTGAGCCATCAGATGATGATTTTATCGAAGATGGCGCTGATGGTGAAGAATCAGTCGAAATGGAGCCAGAAGAAGATGGGCACGCTGATGAATCTGAAGAAGAGGCTGATTCCGATGACGATGAAGATGATGAAGATTTAGTTGGAATCAAGATGGGTGATGCTCTAGCTATGATGGGGGCAACATCCGGCGGTCCACCTTCTGCGCCAACGGGTCCTCCTCCAGCTCCAAGTGGCCCACCACCCGCAGGTCCTCCATCAGGCCCTCCAAGTGGTCCACCTAATACCGAAGATTCAGATTCTGAAGAATCTCTAGATACTCCTGACATGGAGTCTAGTGGTGATGATGAGGATGTTCAAGATGATGATTTTGAACAGGAGGATGCTCCTGTAGATGATTCCGAGGAAGAGTCCGAAGAAGAACAAATAGCAGAAGAAACCGAGTCACCACTTGTCGAAGCACATGATGCCGACCCACGTGATGAAGTTGAGGTGGAAGTCGTTGAAATTGGTGAATTATCTCCACTTCGAAAGCCATTACGAGACCCAGTAGCTCCTCCACCTGAGCCCGTTGAGAGTACACCTCAACTTGAGGCGGCTAGTGAGATGGGTGATTCTAAACTTGTAGGGCACATTGTACCTCATACTCACTGGGACAGAGCGTGGTATCTAACATTCCAGCAATACCGTTACAAGTTAATTGAGATGGTTGATGATCTTCTCGATTTGATGGAGGCGAACCCAGAATCCTTCCCCTCTTTCGAGTTAGATGGTCAGACTGTGGTCATTGAAGATTATCTAGATGTCAGACCGGAGAACCGTGAGAGGCTTATCTCTCTTGTAGAGTCAGGCAGACTATCTATTGGTCCGTGGTATGTGCTTCCCGATGAGTACATTGTCGGAGGAGAGGGTCTTGTACGAAATCTCATTGCTGGTAACAGAGTTGCAAATTCTTTCGGCGGTCGTTCACACACAGGTTATGTTCCAGACCCATTTGGACATGTAGGTCAACTACCAGCAATTTTGCAAGGTTGCGGCCTTGACTCATTCATATTCACAAGAGGTGCAGGGCCTTGGGTAGCCGAAGAAGCAAAAGGTGTATTCTATTGGACTGCAGCAGATGGCGAGACAGAAGTTCTTGCCATCAAGCAGGTGCCTGATTATCCCAACTTGATGGCCTGGGGTTTTGAAGATAGGCCGCTCGATAAAAAGAGTTCAGAGAACATCAATATCGATACTGCTATGGCAAAGATGGACAGACTTCTTGATATGCACCGTAAGACGTACAATTGGCGCCCTGAGCATCTTTTGTTTGGCCAAGGAAGCGACCATACTGCGCCACAAGTAACACTACCCAAACTGATAACTGCAGCCAACGAAAACTTCGGCAAGAAAATTCAATTCAAGCATTCCTCATTCAAGGAATATGTTGATGACATTAAATCTTGGATTGGCCGCAAGAAGATGCACCATTACCAAGGGGAACTTCACGATGGTTGGGATCGTAATATCTTGTCAGGTGTATTCAGTGCTAGAATGTACCTCAAGAGGCTAAATGACCAGACTATGCGTATGTTGGGAGATAGGGTAGAACCACTGAGTGCAACTGCTCGTGCTTTTGGCGGCCGTAATCGACAGGAGAGACTCAACCTAGCTTGGAGAGAGGTATTGAGGGCTCACCCTCATGATGACATTTGTGGATGTTCTGTTGATGCAGTTCATGATGATGATGAGGTATTGCTGAAACACGCACAAGAAATTTCATTGATGCTTGTGGAAGATGCTAATGATGACTTGCGCGGTGCTTTCAATCTACATCATGTTGACAGGGATGCAGTTCCAATTTTATTGCATAACCCACTTCCTGTTGCATGGTCTGGCACTTTGCCAATTGATATTCCATTACCAGCGTATCGCTGCTTCATGGAGCCAAACACGCCGCTTAAAATTGAGTTGTCAAAGCCGGCTGATGGTTGTTTGATTAACACAATGGTTGCACTAACTGAACCAATGTTTGGTCTTCACGTTCACGCTGACCGAGCAATAAATGTCGAGTTGCCCAAAGCACAGGGCGCGGTACTGGTTCACAATCTGCCGCCCGGTATTCATGTTGCTCATTTGTTACCCGGTAACAATTCTCAGAATTTACCTGGCAAGCCCGTAAAAACAGGTGGCCGCCAAGGGCGTACTGACTGGGTTGACAATGGCCTTGTGAGGATTCAGTTCCGACAGGATGGCCGTTGGGATGTTGTTGATGCTTCAACGAAGAGGACTTACTCTGGTGTGGGAAGGCTCGAAGATTCAGAAGATGCTGGTGATTCTTATGACTGGTCTGCAGGGGGGCATCCTTGCGAGGTTGGAAGTGGAAGGGGAGATAAGATGCAGAATCGAGTTCAACCCCTTGACCGTAGAATATGCGATTTAGATTCTTCAGATCAAAGGGATGTAAACATCACACTGTTGATGGAAACTCCGTGGTTGACAACCGTTCACGTCCAAGTCCATTGGGCATTGCCTGTGAGATTTGATGACTCAACTCAGAAGCGTTCCTCCGAAGAGGATTGGGTTACGGTTGACCACTATGTCACACTCCGCTCTGGGTCTAAGGTGATTGAAGTTGAAACTTGGATGAACAATACCTGTGAAGATCACAGACTTCGACTCTGCTTCCCCACTGGATTAACTCCAAAGAAAGTCTGGTCTGGTGGTGCTTACGATGTACTTTCACATCCAACTAGTTGGACTCATGATGAGGGGTGGGAGCAGCCACATGTGCCAACCCAACATTTCAGTCAGTTTGTGGCTCTACAAGACCGACTTGGTGGTCTTGCAGTCTTAGTGCCCGGTTCAAATGAGTATGAAACAGCACAGACCGATGGCTCCGATGGTTTGGATATCCGAGTGACTATGCTTAGGGCTACTGGTTGGCTTTCCCGAGATGGTTTTGCTAGTAGAAGAAATAGGGCTGGACCTTGTTATCCAGCGCCGGGTG
>Ga0208411_1001158_pt1 | contig 18400 bp, 15 predicted proteins | sample ETN01SmetaG_4_FD_185793 | JGI IMG/M metagenome (GOLD analysis project Ga0208411, IMG submission 185793) | Marine microbial and viral communities from oxygen minimum zone, Eastern Pacific Ocean - ETNP2014F12-01SV261 (SPAdes) (version 2) | ecosystem: Environmental > Aquatic > Marine > Oceanic ... | reverse complement strand
CAACGATTCAAGGAAATGCGCAAAGCATATTAATTGCTGAAAGAGTTGCTTTAAATTTTTTATCTCATATTTCAGGAATAGCCACTCAAACAAATCAATTCGTAAAATTAGCTGGAAAAAGATGTAAAATTTGTTGTACAAGAAAAACTATTCCAAATTTAAGAGTTATTCAAAAATACGCTGTAAAATTAGGTGGTGGCTTTAATCATAGATTCAACTTAAGTGATGAATTTTTAATTAAAGATAATCATATTGCTAGTTTGGATATAAAAAAATTAGTCTCTTTAGCTATAAAAAATAAAAAAGGTAAAAAAATTACTGTTGAAGTTGATAATCTAAAACAACTCAAGGAAATAATAGGTTTAAAATTCAACACTGTCTTATTTGATAATATGAATATTAAAAATCTTAAAGTGGGTGTTAAACTTGCAAAAAAATATTATGAAACAGAGGCTTCAGGAAATATTAATCTAAAAACAGTTAAATCAATTGCGGCTACTGGTGTTGATAGAATTTCTGTTGGTAGCATTACTCATAGCGTTGTTGGAATAGATCTAAAATTAGATTTTTAATTAACAAATTTTGAAAGATCCGGTTTAAAATAATTTGGTCCTTTCATAACTTTTCCCATCTCATTATAAATTGGCTTTCCGTTCTGATCCAATTTGCTCATATTTGAGTTTTGAACTTCATTAAAACATTTATCTAAATCAACCCCAAAAGCATGTCCTGCACCATAAGTAACATATAAAATATCTGTTAGTGCATCAGCTACCTCTAATAAATCTTTGTTTTTCATAGCCTCTGTAAGTTCATCAAGCTCCTCTTTAATTAGATCAATCCTAAGTTTATTGATTTTATCTGTGCTAAATGAGGGCTTATCTTTAACTTCTTGTCCAAAAGTTTTCATGAAAATTCCCACCTTACTAAAATTTGACATATTGCTCCTGTAAGTTTTATAAAATTAATGTATATTTATAATAATTTATTAATTACTTATTAATCAATGAAATTAAGAAAAGAATTTGACAGTATTGGTTCTATTAATGTCCCTAATGATAAATATTGGGGTGCTTCAACACAAAGATCAAAAAAATATTTTGATATAGGTGAGTTTTTAGTAAGACCAGTTTTAATTAGATCTATTGCAATAATCAAAAAAGCTGCCGCAGTAGTTCATGGTAAAGAAAAACAAATTTTACCACATATTTCTAAAGCAATTATAAAAGCTTCTAATGAAGTAATATCTGGTAAATTAGATAATCACTTTCCTTTAAAAGTTTGGCAGACAGGCTCTGGTACTCAAACTAATATGAATGTTAATGAGGTTATTGCCAATAGAGCAATTGAAATTCTAGGTGGAAAAAAAGGTAAAAAAAAACCAGTACATCCTAATGATCATGTTAATAAATCTCAGTCTACAAATGATGTTTTTCCTACAGCAATGCATATAGCGATAGCGATTGAAACTAAAAATAAATTATTACCCTCACTAGAATTATTAAATAAAGAATTAAAAAAAAAAGTTTCTCAATTTAAAAATATAATCAAAGTTGGTAGAACTCATCTTCAAGATGCAACTCCTTTATCTTTAGGTCAAGAATTTTCTGGATATCAATCTCAATTAGAAAATTGTATTTATAGAATTAAAAATGCTTTAAATGAAATTTATTATTTAGCTCAAGGTGGAACAGCTGTCGGAACTGGAATGAATAGCAAAAAAGGTTTTGATAAAAAAATTATAAATGAAATAAAAAAAATTACTAAACTTCCATTTAAACCAACCAAAAATAAATTTGCAGCTTTAGCGGCACATGATGAAATTGTAAACTTTTCAGGTACATTAAATACAGCTGCAGTTTGTTTAATGAAAATTGCTAATGATATTAGATTTTTAGGATCTGGTCCAAGAGCAGGATATGGAGAAATCATTTTACCTGCTAATGAACCTGGTTCATCAATTATGCCTGGTAAAGTAAATCCAACTCAATCAGAAGCAGTAACAATGGTTTGTGTCAAAGTTATTGGAAATCACAATGGAATCACAATGGCAGGTTCACATGGACATTTCGAATTAAATGTTTTTAAACCATTAATTGCGGATAATATTTTACAATCTATAGATTTACTTGCGGACAGTACTAAAAATTTTTCTCTATATTGCGTGAAAGGAATAAAAGCAGACAGGATTAAAATTAAAAAATTTTTAGACAATTCATTAATGTTAGTTACAGCCTTAGCGCCTCATATTGGTTATGACAATGCAGCAAAAATAGCGAAAGCAGCTTTAAAAAAAGGCACAACATTAAAAGAAGAGGCTTTAAAAACAAAATTAATTAACGAAAAAGATTATAACAAAATTGTTGATCCAAAAAAAATGATTTATCCAAAATAAACTACAAAAATTTTGTTAACAAAACTTTTAAAAGTTATTCTATTAAAAAATTTTTTATCATTTGAATTAAAATTAGAAATAAATTTTTCTAATTTTAGATTAGATTTATTATCAATTTTTAAATTATCAAAAATAATTTTTTTTTGAGTAAGATCATAATTAAAATCTAATTCTATTTTTTTTAAATTTTTTCTATATTTCTTATTTATTTGAAAAAAATTATAAAAATCATTCTTATCTTTAATATTAATAATCATTCTACCATTAAAGTTAATTTTATTTTTTTCATAATTAAACAAACCTTCTTCAAGATACATATTTAAACTTTCTTTCCATGTAATTTGTGAATCTGAGAAATTTAAAATACCCTCTTCAATTTTTAACTTTAAAAATAAATCAGTAAATCTATCCAAATCATATATTTTTTTTACATTTAAATTTATCTTAGCATTTAAATTATAATTATTTAAAATTTGAGATTTTATAATTTCAATAAAAAAAGGATTTTTAAATAAATCTTTTAATGTAAGGTTTTGATAGGTAAAATTTGATTCAAAATAAAAAGGTTTAAATTCAATAAGCCCTTCATAATTTTTATTTGTATCTTTTAAAAAGAAATTCAAAGAATTTTTTTTAATTTGATAGTCTAATAAATTATTTTTATTTTTAAAATTAATTTTAAATAAACCATCTAAATTTTGTTTATTATAATTAATTACATTCTCAAATTTTAATTTCAATTTATTTGCATTAAATATTGTTATAAACTCTTTATTTAATTTATCATTTTTGATTTCTAATTCATAAGGAACATTAAAAACTTTATTTTTAGATTTAAAAACATTTTTTAAATTTTTAAAATCAAAATAAAAACTACTATATTTAATCTGATTTAAAAATAAAATTTCATCATTTTTATTTTTAAAAAAAATATTACTATTTTTAATTATAAGTTTATCTCTATTTGCTTCTATTTTAAGAAGATTTTTAAAAAAATCTAAATCATCTTGCTGAATATTAAAATCTGTTTTATTTAAAATTAAATCCTTTATTTCTATTTGATTAATTTTAAAAAAATTATTAAATCCAATAAAAATTTTTAAATTTTTTACATCAGCTATTTTTTTTTTATTATTAAATATTGATAAATTTTTTGAAATAAAATGTGGCTTAGGAAGTAAACCATAATTTATTTTATTATTAAATTTTACACTTACCTGATATTTTTGAAAAATCTGATTCTTAATTTCTGTTTGTATTACACTCTTGTTATATGCTGTGGGAATTAAGAAATAAGCAATTGTCAAAATAACAATTGTAATAATAGCTAAAAAAACTCTATTATTCTTAAGAGTTGTGATTATCTTCTGTCTATATCTAAATTTTTTAATGTTTATTATAAAAAAACTCAATTTATTAAAAAAACTTTCTATAAAATCATTTATAGATAAAATTTGTTTTCTAATTATTTTAAAAGATAAATTTTGTTTTCGCATAAAAGTTGGGACAAGTTATAATTAAAAAATAAAAATGGTAAACTCTGAATATTTAAAAAATCTAAATAAAGCTCAAAAAGAAGCAGTTATGTATCTTGATGGACCTTTATTAATAGTAGCTGGGGCGGGATCTGGTAAAACTAAAGTTCTTACAACTAGAATAGCTAATATAATAAAAGAAAAAAAAGCTTACCCTAATCAAATTTTAGCAGTCACTTTTACTAATAAAGCAGCAAAAGAAATGCAAAAAAGAGTTAGTAAAATTCTTGGATCAGCAGCTATTGGATTATCTTGGTTGGGAACTTTTCATTCTATTTGTGCCAAACTTTTACGTAAACATGCTTCTGCTGTAAATCTAAATTCAAATTTCACTATCATTGATACTGATGACCAAATAAGACTTATAAAAAATATTTGTAAAAGTGAAAATATTGATATTAAACAATTGTCACCTAGATATGTTCTTGCGATTATTGACCGTTGGAAAAATAAAGGATTTTATCCAAACGAAGTTGTCATAAATAAAAAAGATATTTATGAAAAAACGATATTACCTATTTATAAAATTTATCAGCAAAAATTAACTGATCTCAATTCGTGTGATTTTGGAGATTTAATCTTACATGCTGTAAAAATTTTAGAAAAAAATTCAGACATTAGAGATATTTATTCAAAAAACTTCAAATATATTTTAGTAGATGAATATCAAGATACTAATTTTATTCAAAGTAAGTGGTTAAAATTACTTGCACAAAAAAATAATAATATATGTTGTGTAGGTGATGATGATCAATCTATTTATAGTTGGCGAGGGGCAGAAATTAAAAATTTTTTAGAATTTGATCAAGTTTATGAAAATACAAAAGTAATTAGACTGGAACAAAATTATAGATCTACTCAAAATATTCTATCCGTTGCATCTAATTTAATTTCAAATAACCAAAATAGAGTAGGCAAAACTTTAAAAACAACAATGGAAGAAGGTGAATTAGTTAAATTAAATTGTTATAAAAATGGAAAAGATGAAGCAATAGGAATTTCAGATGAAATTGAAAAAATTAAAAAAAAATACTCATACAATAATATTACTATACTTGTGAGAGCTATATTTCAAACAAGAGAATTTGAAGAAAGATTTTTAAAAATTGGATTACCTTATAGAATATTAGGTGGAACAAAATTTTATGAAAGAGCTGAAATTAAAGACTGTGTTGCTTACTTAAGATTAATTTACCAAGAAAAAGATGATTTAGCTTTCGAAAGAATTGTAAATAATCCAAAACGTTCAATAGGTGATAGTACTCTTAAAAGTATACATAAGTATTCCAAAGAACAAAAATTATATTTAGAAATTTCATCCAAAAAAATGATTCAAGAAAACTTAATAAAACCCAAAACAAAAATTGGATTAACTTCATTTTTAGATTTACTTTCAAAATGGAGAAATGATTTACTAATCAAAAAAGTAAATCATGTTAAATTGCTTCAAATTGTACTTGATGAGTCTGGATATTCAGCAATGCTTAAGAATAAAAAAGATATTGAAAATGAAAATAGACTTGAAAATATTAAAGAACTTTTAAGTGCAATGAAAGAATTTGATAATTTAGAAAGTTTTTTAGAACATGTTTCTTTAGCTACATCTGTAGACCAAGAATGGGAAGGGGAAAAGATAAACATGATGACTATGCATGCAGCAAAAGGCTTAGAATTTGAAGTGGTCTTTTTGCCAGGATGGGAAGAAGGTCTTTTCCCTCATCAAAAATCTATAGAAGAAAAAGGTCAAAACGGTCTAGAGGAAGAAAGAAGATTGGCTTACGTAGGTCTAACTAGAGCAAAAAAAAGAGTTATTATCTCTTTTTCTATGAATAGGTTTTATCAAGGTGACTGGATTGACAGTATGGCGTCAAGATTTATTGAAGAACTTCCTGAAAAATATTTAGAAAAAAATTCTTTTTTCGATGAAGACAAAGATAATTTAGATGAATTCGAATTTAATCAAGATTTTGAAAATGATGATAATATTAATAGTCCAGGATGGATAAGATATCAAAAGCGAATAAAATAAAGTGATTAAAAAAATTCAAATTTTAAGAAGTAAATTTAAAAAATATAATATTGATGGATATATTGTTCCTAAAAATGATGATTATTTTACAGAGTACTCAAAAATTAATCGATTAAAAATTATAACGAATTTTAGTGGTTCCGCGGGGCTTGCCATTATTTTAAAAAAGAAAAATTATTTATTCACTGACGGTAGATATACTATTCAAAGTCAAATCGAGTCTGGAAAAAATTTCCAAATAATAAGTTTTGAAAAATTAGTCAATTGCAATTTATTTAAAAATCTTAAATTAGGAATCGATCCTAAACTTTTTACATATCAGCAAATTAAAAAGTTTTTTTTAAAAAATAACAAAGTTAAATTTATAAATAAAAATTTGATCGATGAAATTCAAAAGCAAAAAGTGGATGACTCATTTCCGTTCTTTTCATTAAAGAAAAATATAGTTGGGGAAAGCATTAATTCCAAATTAGATAAAATTTCCAAATATCTTAAAAAAAAGAAATCAGATTATATTTTTATAAGTGCACCAGAAAATGTTGCTTGGATTTTAAATATAAGAGGTGGGGATGGACCCAATAGTCCTATGCCTAATTCTAGGTTGATAATAAGTAAAACAAAAAAAATCTTCTTAATTAGTAAAATCAAAAAATGTAAAAAGCTTTTTAGAGAAAAAGTTATAAAATCAAATGAATTTATAGATACTAAGGAATTTCCAAAAAAAATTTTCAATTTTAAAGGTAAAAGTTTTATTATTGATAGTGGCTCCTGCTCAATTTTTTATGAAGATATTATTAAATCAAAATTCAAAATTATAAAAGGAGAAGATCCAGCCTATCTTTTAAAGGCAATTAAAAATAAAACTGAAATTAATAATATGAAAAAAACTCATATATTAGATGGTGCAGCTTTAACAAAATTCATCTATTGGATAAAGAATGTTAATAAAAAACAAATTACAGAAGTAGATGCACAAAATAAATTAGAAAAATTTAGATCAATGAATAAAAACTTTCTGTATCCTAGCTTTGATACAATTGCTGGTTCAGGAAAAAACGGAGCTATAGTTCATTATCGTGCTAACAAAAAAAATTGCAGAATTATAAAAAATAAAGATATTTTTTTATGTGACTCTGGAGGCCAATATAAATACGGCACAACTGATGTCACTAGAACAATTTGTTTTTCTAAACCAAGTCAAAATATTAAAGACATTTTTACAAAAGTTCTGAAAGGTCATATTGCTGTAGCTACTACTAATTTAAATAAAGATAATATTGGTAAGAAAATTGATAAAAGAGCTAGAAAATTTCTTAAACAGAATAATTTAGATTATGCACATGGGACTGGCCATGGAGTTGGATTTTTTCTAAATGTTCATGAGGGGCCTCAATCAATCTCAAAAATAAATAAAGTCAAAATAGAAGAGGGTATGATTTTAAGTAATGAACCAGGGTATTATAAAAAAAATAAGTTTGGTATCCGAATTGAAAACTTAGTTTATGTCAAAAAAGCAGATCAAAAGATTTTCTTTGAAAATTTAACTTTGGTTCCAATTGAAAAAGATTTAATCAATTTTAAACTCTTAACATCATCAGAAAAAAATTACTTATTTAAATATCATTTAAATGTCTATTCAAATATTTCAAAATATTTGAACTTAAAAGAAAAAAAATGGCTAACTACTTTTATTTAGTAACTTAATCCATTCAGATTGCTTTAAAATCTTTATATTCAATTCTTTTGCAGCTTCTATTTTTCTTTTAGTAGGTTTTTCTCCAATAATTAAATAATCAAGTTTTTTTGAAACATTGCTTATTATTGAACCTGAATTTTTTTCAATTAAAGATTTAGCTTCAGCTCTACTAATGCCATTTAATTTACCAGTAAACATAAATGTTTTATTATTTAAAAGACCATCTTTTTTAACTTCTATAGCTTTTTTAATTCTAAGAATTTTTTGAAGATCATTAAGAACCTTTAAATTAGTTTTGTTTAAAAAAAAATTCTTTACAGAATTGATTTGAGTTTCACCGATACCATCAATATTTAGTAAATCATTCAATTTAGTTTTATCAGAAAGATTAACAAGATTACCTGGAAGTCTTAATGTTTTCGCAATTAATTTTGCATTTTCAAAGCCTATATGTCTTATACCAAGTGAATAAATAAATCTTTCAAATGAAATATTTTGTTTCTCTTCAATTGCATATTTTAAATTTGCTACAGATTGTTTACCCCAACCATCTAAAGACTCAATTTTTTTGAAATTTAGATTAAATATATCCTGTGGTAATCTAATTAATTTTAACTTCCAAAAATTTTCAACAATTTTTTTTCCAAAACCATCAATATTAAATGCTTCTTTTGATACAAAATGTTTAATTTTTTCTATTGCAACTTTCTCACACTCATAACCTTCGCTCGAACATCTTCTAACCGCATCTTTTTTTTTAGTAATAGAATTATATTCTTTAATTGTTTTTGCTCCACATGAAGGACAATTTAATGGGAAAGTATATTTTTTTGATTCTTTTGTTCTTTTTTTTAAATCAACTTTGATTATATGCGGTATTACATCTCCAGCTCTTTCAACAACAACGGTGTCCCCTATTCTTATATCTTTTCTTACTATCTCATCTTCATTATGTAATGTTGCATTAGAAACAATTACTCCACCAATATTTATGGGTTTTATTTTTGCAACAGGAGTTAGAGCTCCAGTTCTTCCTAATTGAATATCAATATTCAAAATTTTTGAAATACCATTATTAGCTGAAAATTTGTGTGCTATTGCCCATCGAGGTGAATTTGCTACATTGCCTAATCGATTCTGTAATTTAAAACTATTAATTTTATAAACAATTCCATCAATATCAAAATCTAGCTCATTTCTTCTTTTTTCTATTTCATAATAATTTTTCATTAAATTTTGAACACCTTGTAAAGTCTTATTGAATGGATTTATTTTAAAACCCCATTCATTCAACTTTTGCAAATATTCATTTTGTTTATTTATTTTCATTCCTTTTTCATATCCGTAGGTATAAGCAATAAATCTAAGTGGAATTTTTTTAGTATCTTCAGGATTTTTTTGTCGTAACGAACCTGACGCAGCATTTCTAGGGTTTGCAAATTTATCTTTTAATTTTTCAAAATCTTTATTTTGTATAAAAACTTCTCCTCGTATATCAATCTCAATTGGAAAATCTTTTGCTAAAATATTTTTAGGGATATCATTAATTGTTTTTAAATTTTGAGTGATATCTTCTCCTTGTTTTCCATCACCTCTGGAGAGTCCCATAACAAATTTCCCTTTTTTGTAAATTAATGAAGCTGAAATACCATCTATTTTTGGTTCTGCACTATATTCAATTCTAAAAGAATTGTTTTGATCTAAAAAATTGATTATTTTTTTTTCAAAATTTTTTAAATCCTCCTCACTAAATGCGTTAGAGAGTGAAAGCATTGAAACTCTATGAGAAACTTTTTTAAAGTTTTTTGAAGGTTTAAAACCAACTATTTTAGATGGTGAATCTTCACTTTTTAAAAAATTGTATTTTTTTTCTAATAAAAGTAACTTTTTTTTAATTTTATCATATTCTTGGTCATCAACCAGAGGTTTGCTAAACTCATAATAATGTTTATTGAGCTTAATTAAATTTTGAATTTTATTATCATACTCTTTCTTAATTTTTTTTTTGTCCATCTCAATCGATAAGAGATTTAAATTTTTTTATAATTTTACTGCTCTTTTTTTTATAAGTTTTTGATCTCTTCTTTTTTCTAACTTTATAGTTTTTATTAAATAAACTATAAGAATTTTCATACCATTTTGAAGATTGATAATTATATCCCAATAACTTTGCATACTTTTCTGACTCATCAATTAAACCTATAGTATAATAGACTTCTACTAATCTATGCAGTGCTTCTTCTGCATAAATTGTTGTGTCGTAATCATCAACAACTGTTCTAAATCTATTTATCGCAGGTATCCATTTTTTTTTATCAAAATAATATCTGCCTATATACATCTCTTTAGCTGCAAGAATATCATTTATTAAATCTATTTTAAACTCAGAATCTAAAGCATACTGAGTATTTGGATAATTTTTTATAATAAACTGAAAATTTTTCTTTGCTTTAATAATTGATTGCAAGTCCTTTTTTTCATCCACAATTTGTTCATAATAACAAATTGCAAGTAAATAATAAGCATAGTCTAAATTTTTATGTAAAGGATAAACTTTTATAAATCTTTCTAATTCTGCTATTGCATCACCATAATAATCCTGAGTATAATAGGAGTATGCGGCCATTAAAGCTGATTTGGATGCCCATTTTCCCTGTGGAAATAACATCTCAGCTTCATTAAATTTTTTTGCAGCATACAATACATCACCACCCTCTAAAGCTTCTATTCCACCTTTATATGCTTCTATAACCTGGAGATCTAAACTTTTTTCTTTAATGGTTGATTTTTCTATTTGTTCTTTGGAACAAGAACTACATAAAACTAGAAAAATAAAAAAAATAAAAATCCTTAATCTAAACATATTAGTTTTATATAGATTTAAGTGACAATTTAAAAGGTCTATATAATTTATGCTATAGATCTTAATAAACTTTTATTTATTATTGTGTGTGGGAGGTTTCTTTCTTGGATTTCAATAATTGAAAAATTTTCTTTATTTTCAAATACTTTTTTTAATAAATGGTTTGTTAAATAATGACCACCTTGAGAACAATTTATGCTTGCAATAATTCTATAACCACTAGTATAAAGATCACCAATGCAGTCAAGTATTTTGTGATTCACAAATTCTTTTGGATTTCTAAGTTTTTCTTTATTTAATATCTGATTACCTTTTACAACAATAGCGTTTTCTAAACTACCACCTTTTGCTAATCCATTTTTCTTAATTTTTTCAACATCTTCAAACAAACAAAAGGTTCTAGAATTAAAAATATCTCTTAAATCATCCTCATAAACATTGATTTTATTTTTTTGATTTCCAATTACAGAATTTTCATATTTTAATTCAAAATCAATATCTAAGCTTACTTTAGATGGCTTAATCGATATTGATCTTTTACCATCATTAAAAGTTACTTTCTTTTTAATCTTTATAATTTTGATTGGAACTTCACTTTTTTTTAGTCCAGATATAGTTAATTTTTCAATAAATTCTTTAGCAGAGCCATCTAAAATTGGAACTTCTTCATTATCAATTTCCACTAATACATTGTCTATTCCTAATCCAAATAATGCACCCATTAAATGTTCAATTGTTGAAACTTTTACACCATACTCATTTGATATGGTCGTGTTTAATAAAGTATTGCTTACATTTGCAAAACTTGGAAAAATTAAATTATTAGTTTTTAAATCAACTCTCTTAAAAACAATTCCAGTATTTGGGTCTGTTGGTTTAACACAAATCTTAGCTAATTTACCACTATGGAGTCCTACTCCGCTGAAGTTTACAGGTTTATTTATTGTTTTTTGATTTAATAAAGTCACTCGAGTGTTTTAATACTCTGTGTATAAAAACTGAAAACAAGTAATGTTACTGTAAAATACAAGTTAGTTAAAAAAATCAAAAAATTTTTCAAAAAAACCCTTATTTTTTAAGGTTTTATTAATTAATAATACCTCATTAGTGTTGTGACCTGATATTATTCTGCTTGCAGTTGTAAACACATCGAGATGATCCTCGTCAAAAAAATTTTCAACATAACTAGCACATAAAACTTGATTTATTAAAATATGATATTTTTTTAAGATTATTTCCAACTCTTCAATTAAGTTTTTAGGAAGACAAATAAATTTTACATCTAAGGAAAAATTATTACAGTTTAAATCATCAGGTAAAAAAGAATAATTGTTGTTATCAATCCTATAATTTTCTATTAACATATGAATTATCTTTTTATCTTGAAAATTTGATTGACATAAATTTTTTAAGTCATTTAAGGGATGTAATAAAGTTTTTGGTTTAATAAGACGACCATTGTTGTCTTTTTTTATTGATATTTCGATTGGAAAGAATTCTGTACTATCAAGAATTATAAAAATATTCTTTATAAAGTTTTTTAAAATTTTTTCTACTTTAAAAATATTTTTTTCAAGAAAATCATTCAAACTTTTAAATTTTAATTCATCAAGACTATCACTTAATATCATCTGTTCTTTATAAATAATTTTACAGGTAGTGGTCTGAATAACACAAATAATTAATTTTTCATCATTTATAAAAAGATATGTTTCAAAATTTAATTCATTATCCATCTACAATTACCTGATTTTTTTGACGAACATCAATTGATTTAATATTTTTAAATTTTTCATTATTTAATAAAGTTAAGGATAAATCTAAAGATTCCATTAATTTTTCTCTAGGTAATTTTATTAAAATTCCAGATTTTATTTCTATATCCCATCGACCTGAAGAGAAAAAAAATAGATTTCTTACTTCATGATAACCAAGATTCGAATTATCAATAAACTGTTTTAACTCTAAAAATTTACTGATATCTAAATCTCCAAAAATGTAAGGTAAATCTTCAGAATTATTTTTCGTTTCTATTAATTTACCATTAGAACCAACATAAAAATTTCTGCCATTTTTGTTCACGTAAGCTAAAAATTGAGTTTGAATAATTTTTATTTCTAACGACGAAGGATATTTCTTAAAAATTGAATATTCTTCAATTAAATTATTAGAACTTAACAATTCTCTTATTTGGAATTTATTTAAAAAAAACAAAGAATTCATTTTTAAAAACTCTAAACTTTTTAAAAATTCACTATTATTAATTTTTTCTAGTCCTTCTATTTCAATTGTATCAATTTTTGGAAATTTTAGTTTACTTAAATTTTTATTATTAAGCGTACCTAGTATTATAAATAAAAAAAAATATAATAAAATTTTTCTATTTATTTGTTGAGGCATCTTTTAAAATCAATTCTATAAGTTTGATAAAACTTATACCATAAAATGCTGCTATCTCTGGTACTAAAGAAAGTCTAGTCATTCCTGGTTGAGTATTAATTTCTAAAAGATAAAATTTATCTCTATAATATTTATAATCTGATCGAGTAACTCCTCTACAACCAACTAAATTATGTATTTTTAAAGTTGTACTCATTATCTCGTTATATTTTTTTTTTGATAAATCAACTGGGATTATATGTTCTGTTTTAGCTTTGGGATTATACTTAGCTTGGTAATCATAAAATTTTCTTTTTGGTTTCAATTCAATAGCACCTAATTTTTTAGAACCAATTATTGCAGCTTGTATTTCTCTACCAGGAATAAATTCTTCAATAATTATTTTTTTATAACCTCTTAAAAATTTCAAATTTTTTATAATATTCATTTTAGTACATATAAAAACGTTTACACTTGAACCTTCATTTATAGGTTTTATAACAACTGGAAATTTTAGTTTTTTCTCAATTAATTTAATTAAATTTTTTTTCGATTCATTAAATGAATAAATTAAATATTTTGGTGTTAACACTTTATTTTTAATAAAAATTTTTTTGGATAATACTTTATCCATAGCGATAGCAGATGAAATTATACCTGAATGGGTATAAGGTATATTCGTACTTTCTAAAATTGTTTGAATATAACCATCTTCACCAAATTGGCCGTGTAAAGCATTAAAAATAATATTAGGTTTAAATGATTTTATAATATTATGTAATTTAAAGTCTGGTTCTGTAATTTTTACAGAATAATTGTTTTTTATAAGTTCTTTAGCTACTTGTTTTCCTGTATCAAGACTTATTGCCCTTTCCTTAGATATGCCACCAGAAATTATTAATATTTTTTTTTTCAAATTACTCCAATATCTTAATTTCTTTTTCTAAACTAATTCCAGTCTTTTCCAAAACTTTTTTAGACACAAATTCAATTAGTTTTGTCATATCATTGAACGTCGCATTACCTTTATTCACAAAAAAGTTACAATGTTTGTCTGATATACATGCATCTCCAAAACTTTTGTCCAATGGAACAGATTCCTTGATAAGTTCCCAAACCTTTTTATTTGTTTGTGAAATTGGATTCTTAAAAGTACTACCACTTGTTTTTATTCTAGTTGGTTGTGCTTTTTCTTTCTTGGCTTTCAGTTTATCTGTTTCGTCTTTAATTTTAGATGTCTCTGCTTTTATTCCTTTAAAAGAAGCACTCAAAAAGATTAATTCATCAGATAAATTGTTTTTTCTATATTCAAATTTAATATCCTTTTGAGCAATAGTTATAACGTTACCTAATTTATCAATTGCTTGAATGGATAGTAATATATCTTTAAACTCTTTACCAAAACAGCCAGCGTTCATTCTTATCCCACCACCAATAGTACCTGGTATACAGGATAAAAATTCAAATCCACTTAGATTATTATTAATTGCAAAATCTGATAAAGTTTTATCTGAAACTGCACTTCCAGCTATTATGATGTCTTCACCAAGTAGAGAAATATTATTAAAATTATTACTCAATTTTATAACTATACCATCAAATAAATTATCCGTTATTAACGTATTTGAACCTGCACCAAGAATAAATATTTTTTCATTATTATTTATTTTTTTTAAAAAATTTACTAATTCTTTTAGATTTTCAGCCTTATAAAAAACTTTTGTTTTTCCACCAATATTAAACCAATTTTTTTTTCTTAGATCATGTTCAAAACTTACGTTACTACCAAATTCACTCAATAATTTTTTTAATTGATTAGTTTTCATTTCATTAATTTTGGAAGTTCTCTCATCCAATTTGAAATAGAACCGGCTCCCATTCCAATGACAATTTTTTTTCCATACATATTTTTCTTAAAAAATTTTGCTAATTGGTTATTATCATTAACTAGAAACAGTTTTACTTTTGAATTTTTTATTATTTCTTTTGCAAAATTAAGGTAATTAAATCCTAATTTAATCTTTTCTCCAGCTGCATATAATGGACATAAAACAACAGTATCAGCATTTTTAAAAGCGAAAGAAAATTCTTTTCTTAAATCTTTTAACCTTGAAATTCTATGTGGCTGAAATACACAAACTTTATCATAGCCTTTATAAACTTTATTAACTCCATCTAACACAACTTTTATTTCTGTAGGATGATGGGCATAATCATCATAAAAATCTATATTGTTATATGTAAAAATTTTATTAAATCTTCTTTGAACTCCTTTAAAATTAAACAATCCTTTTTTAATACTTGAAGTGGAAATACCGACTGTAAGAGCAACAGCTGCAGCTGCTACTGAATTTCTTACATTATGAATTCCCAATAACGGTATTTTTATTTTTTTTAGGACAAATCCTTTTTTATTTGGAAGATTTACCAACAAATCAAACTCGGTAAATTTTTTGTTTTGACGAATATTCTTTATTAAAAAATTTGATTTAAGATTTAGCCCGTATGTATAAAAATTTTGATTTTTCAATTTTTTAACAAATTCATTATTAATTTTATCATCTATACAAATAAATGATTTTCCAAATGAAGGAACTTTTTCAATAAATTGAATAAAATAATTTTTAAGATCTTCTATAGATTTATAAAAGTCCATATGTTCTCTATCTATATTTGTAATTATTGAGTAAGTAGGTGGGATATGTATAAAACTTCCATCAGACTCATCTGCCTCTAAAATTGACCAATCACTTTTTCCAAGTTTAGCAGTATTTTTTATTGAATTTATTACACCACCATTAATTATTGTAGGGTCTAATTTAGTTTTTTGAAAAATTGAAGCCACTAAAGAAGTTGTGGTAGTTTTTCCATGTGAACCAACTACAACAATATTTTTCATTAAAGAAACAATATGTGCTAACATTTTACCTCTTGTAATTATGGGCAGATTTTTTCTTTTTGCCTCAATCATTTCTGGATTATTTTTTTTAATAGCTGAAGAAATAACAACTATTGTTGCATTTTTAAGATTTTGTTTTTTCTGTCCTATAAAAACTTTTATCTTTTCTTTTTTTAATCTTTCAATATTTTTGTTCAAGGATAAATCACTGCCTTGAACTTTAAATCCCTTACCTTTCATTATTAATGAAAGTCCACTCATGCCAATACCACCTATTCCAACAAAATGGATGATCTCAGTTTTTGCTAATTCAATTTTCATTTACAACTTTTAATATTTTTTGATTAACATTAATCCAAGTATTTTGGTAATTTAATTTTTTTAAATTCTCCTTTTTTTTTATAAAATCAGTTTTATTTTCAAAAATATCTTTTAAAAGCTCCTCTATTTTCTCATCAAAAAATTTTTGATCCAGTATCCAGCAACAATCCTTATCTTTATAAAAATTTGCATTCTCAAATTGATGATTATCTTTCGATGTTGGTAAAGGGACTGCTATAAATGGTATATTTAAAACTGACAATTCGGCCAAAGTTGAGGCTCCTGCTCTAGTTATACAAAAGTCTGCCTGATGAATAATGTTTGTAAAATTTTTATTAAAACTAAAAATTGAATTTTCAATATTATTTTTTGAATAAAAATCTTTTAAATTAGAAACATTTTTTTCACTCGTCTGTTGTGTAATTTTAATTGGAAATTTTTTTGAAATATTAATAATTGATTTTTTCAAATTATCATCAAAAATACTTGCACCCTGACTACCTCCTACAATTAATAAATTAAACTTTTCATTCTTTGAAGAAGATTGGTTTAGTTTATAAATTTTTTCTCTAACTAAAGGATAAATAATTACCATTTTATTTTTATGTTGTATGGGAAAGTTTTTAATTTCCTCTGTATGACAAAAAATCTTTTCACAAGAATTCAAAAAATACTTATTCGCTCTACCTAAAACTTGATTAGGTTCTAATAAATAAATTTTTAATTTAAGTAATTTAGCTGCTAAAATTAAAGGTAAAGACATATAACCTCCAGTAGAGAATAGTTTTTCAATTCTTTTACTTTTTAACAAAAAAAATGATTTGATAGTTAAAAATAAAATTATAATTAAATTAAATGGTAATAAAAAAATATTATTTAACTTTGGAGTATTAATAATTTTGAATTTATAATAGTCCTTATCTAAATAACTCAAACCTCTTTTATCAATTGATATAACTACATTTGCCTCTTTGGCTAAGTGCTCGTAAAGTATTGTAGCAGGTATTACATGCCCTCCAGAACCACCCGTGGTAATTAAAAAACTTTTCTTCATCTCAATCAACTTTTCTTTTTGTTAAATTCAAAATTATTCCTGATAAAATCGAAATACTTATTATTGAAGATCCTCCATAACTGATAAAAGGAAGTGTCATTCCTGTTGTTGGAAACAATCTTATATTAACTCCTATATGTATCATCGCCTGCATTAAAATAAGACTTATAGATCCCACCAATATTAATTTTGTTCTTTCATCATTTTCTAAATAAACCTTTTTAAATACTGAATAGATAAATATTAAAAACAACAATAAGATTAAAATTATGGCAATAACACCAAACTCCTCAGAAATAACAGAAATAATGTAATCAGTATGAGCTTCTGGCACTCTATTTTTTAGAGTTCCTTCTCCAATTCCCTTTCCAAAATAACCTCCACTTATAATTGACTCAATTGCTTTGTCTGATTGAAAATTATGTGTGCCAGTTTCTGTATCAAAAAAAGATAACAATCTATTTTTAATATAAACAAACTTAGGAACAAAAAAGACTAAATAAAAAAATATTAAAATTAAAACTAAAAATAAAATTATTAGAAAAATCATACTTATTCCTGAGGTAAAAATTAAAATTAACCAAATAAAAAAGATTAATAGTGTTTGTCCTATGTCAGGTTGCATAGCCAATAATAAAGCTATAAACAAAGTTATTAAAAATGAAAATGCATACTTTAAATAAATATTATTATATTTTTGGCTACTCAAAATTAAACTAATTGAAATGATTAAAAAAGGTTTAACTAATTCGATTGGCTGGAATCTGGGTAATAAATATAAGTCAATCCATCTTTTTGAACCTTTAATTTCTATTCCTATAATAGGAACTAGAAATAAAAAAATTAATGAAAATAAAAAAATAATAATTGAAAACTTTAAAAATTTTTCTTGACTCACTGAAGAAAGAAAAAAAATTATAATTATTCCTAAAAAGATAAAAAATAAATGTTTAAAAAAAAATGAATAATCATTAGTATCTAATTTATCTGAGACTATTAAAGAAGTTGATACTAATGAAAAAAATAGCCCTGTAACAAATAATAAAATAATTAAAGAAAATATGAATTTATCAATATTTTTCCACCATTCATAATATAAGCTATATATTGATCTTTTTTCCATTCAAATATTTTTTTATCAACTTGTTAAAATAAAAACCTCTGTCTTCAAAATTTTTAAAACTGTCAAATGATGCAGCACATGGACTAAATAATATAGTCTGGTGGAT
>Ga0208411_1001156_pt1 | contig 18416 bp, 18 predicted proteins | sample ETN01SmetaG_4_FD_185793 | JGI IMG/M metagenome (GOLD analysis project Ga0208411, IMG submission 185793) | Marine microbial and viral communities from oxygen minimum zone, Eastern Pacific Ocean - ETNP2014F12-01SV261 (SPAdes) (version 2) | ecosystem: Environmental > Aquatic > Marine > Oceanic ... | reverse complement strand
ATTAAATTATATACTTATACTTAATCTAGCGGGGTAAAGTCTCCTCAAACTAACTTCCCTTCAAGTAGCAAACAAGACAGCTAGGCTGAGCATACAATCAACCTCAGGGTTATGAAGGCAGGCATAGCCTTCTCATAGCGTTCAAACCCAATTAGTTCACCAGAATCACCTTCAAGGTGTTCGCCTCTAGGAGTCCCACATATTATTAACTGGGGGGCATGAGTGCCCCTGGTGGGTATCTAGAGAATGACTTCTCCACCTTCAGTGGTCATCCCAACGATATGATTCGTCTATCAGGTTCCATTTCGATACGGGCTTCCCTCATATTCCTGAAGGCCGATTTTGAGTGCTTTACGTTCCTGATCCAGGTAGTCGAAAATGGCTTTTCGAAAAGCAGGATGTTCGATCCAGTGAGCGCTGTAGGTTTGTTCAGGAAGAAAACCACGTTGGACTTTGTGGCTTCCCTGAGCCCCTGCTTCGAAAAGTGAAAGTCCGTGATCGATGGCGTATTCGATGGTCTGGTAGTAACAGAGTTCGAAGTGCAGGAACTGGAAGTCTTTGCTGCAGCCCCAGTAACGCCCGAATAGGGCATCTCCTTTCCGGTAATTGATGCTTCCTGCGACCCATTCATGATCTTTACGGGCCAGCACCAAAACCAGCCTGTCACGCATGCTGACATGGACCTGCTGAAAAAAATCGAGACTGAGGTAGGGGCTGCCCCATTTCTTATCGATGGTGGAGAGATAAAAAGCATACATGACCTGGATATGCCTGTCTTCGATGTCCTCTTCTTGAAGGATTTCGATGGTGATTTCCTGTTCACGCACCTTGCGCCGCTCCCTGAGGATGTCCTTACGTCTTTTGCTCTTGAGCCGTGAAAGGAAATCAGTGAAATCCTGATATCCATGATTCAACCAGTGAAACTGGAAGGTATGACGGACCTGGAAGCCAAAGGATTCAAAAGCAGGGATTTCTTCTTTACGGATGAAGAGAAAATGCAGGGAACTGGCTTTTGCTTGTTTGGTTTTTTCCAGGGCACCCTGGATCAGCATCTTTTCCACCACGGATCGGTCTGTCTCAGGATGCACGAGGAGTTTGCGTCCGGTGGCAGGGGTGAAGGGTACCGCTGAAGTCATTTTTGGATAATACTCCTGACGGTAGCGCTCAAAAGCATTGGCCCATTCCCAGTCGAAGATGTATTCCCCGTAGCTGTTGGTTTTTTCATAAAGGCAGCATGCCCCAACCAGTCTGCCCTGATCCAGAATTCCAAGATACCCTGGATGCCAACCGGTTCCTGAACCGACGCAGTGTCCCTCTTCCATCGCAAGCAGGTAGGCATGATCGAGAAAGGGGAAGTCTTCTTCGGTCAGAAGGTTCCAATCCTCCTCGGTTACTTCCGTCAAAGAGGAAAAATGTGCGATTTCCAAAAGATTCGTTTGATGAAGTTTTGAGGCGGACTTCAATCCTTCAGGAATGAAAGCCTTGATTGCTCAGGATTCGGAATCTGGAGAACGGACGTAAACCAATTCACCGTTGCGAAGATAGCTCACGATTTGAACCGATGTGTGGTTGATCCTTTTTCCCGTATTAAAAAAAACGGTCTGAAAAGGCAGTTCCTGTTTCCAGAACAGATTCTCGTTGGGAATCTCACGTCCTTCCTTTTGTTCGAACAGACGTTGGATTTCACTTCTGCTCAGTCGTTTCAATTCTTCGTCGCTGAGCAGAATTCCGGCAAAACTGGTTCGACTCTCGAGCAGTAGGTTATCCTGATCGAAGGCAAGGGCTTTGAGACGTACATGACTGACCAGATCATTGGTATTGAAAAGGTTGCGTAGACCTCCTTCAAGAACCACCAGGGGCTCCCGGTTGAGATGGTTCTTCACCAGCCTGCTTCGAAGGTTTTCATCAAATTCAATCTGGTGAAAACGGTTTTCCAGCAGTTGCTTAAATAGGGATCGATCGATCAGATTCAGATATCCGCCTGCAATCAGCAGGATGATGAATCCTGTAATGCCTGCAAGTGCTGCATATCCCAACTGCAAACTGACTCTACGGAATCCCTGCAAGGAATCTTGCTTGCCTGGCTCGAGATCCTCCTGGGCCTTATTTGGCGAAAGATCCTTCCCTGTTGATGGATCTGCTTCCGTGCTCTTGGCAAGCTCCAGGTCGGATTTTCCAACTCCATCCTTTTCACTTCCATCCACTCCCAGTTCCCTGAGGATGGAAGATGCGACATCAGCAGCTTTTGGGTCTCTTGGACCGTCGGTCCCCATGATGGTTTTCCTTTGGAGGAAAGATGATTCTCAACCAGACAAGATTCAAACTTTAGCCCGCAGACCATAGAGTATGCAAGACTTTGCCTCTCTTGGAGTGCCCTTGATTTTCAAGCTCAGGTCTTCCAGACTGAGATTTCCATATACTTTGATTCACTCTCCTTATACGGCTATTGATGAACTTGACTCAAGATGCAGATAATCAACCCACGGAAGCGGTTCCTGATCCAGAACGGCTTCATCAGGAACTGCTTGATTTTTCCTCCAAATTCAAAGAGGCGATTTCAGGAGTCATCATCGGTCAAGAGGCGATTCTGGATCAGTTGGTGGTCGCCCTTTTCTGCCGTGGTCATGTCTTGATAACCGGGGTGCCGGGATTGGCAAAGACGCTGCTGATCCGATCTCTGGCCCAGCTTTTTCATCTTCAGTTCAATCGAATCCAATGCACCCCGGATTTGATGCCGTCTGACATCACCGGAGTGGAGATTCTGGAAGAATCCGGCAATGACCGAAAATTCCGTTTCATTTCCGGGCCGGTTTTCACCAACCTGCTTTTGGCCGATGAAATCAACCGTACTTCTCCACGAACCCAGGCGGCCCTGCTTCAGGCGATGCAGGAACATGAAGTGACCGTTTCCGGACAAACCCGTCCGCTCGAGGATCCCTTCATCGTATTTGCCACCCAGAACCCAATTGATTCGGAAGGCACCTATCCCCTTCCGGAAGCACAGCTCGATCGTTTTCTCTTCAATATCGATATCCGGTATCCTGTAGAATCAGAAGAAATCAAGATTGCCCAACTCCCCAGCACGTTCGATGCATCACCTCTTGAACCAATATTTGAACCTGGACTGATCAACAGCTTCCAGGCTTTGGTCAATGCGGTGCCGATGGGGAATCATCTCGTTGAATGGGTGGTGCGTTTCATACGTGATACGAGACCCGAACAAAGCCGCTTCGAGGAGATCCGGAACCTCGTCGAATGGGGAGCTGGTGTCCGAGCCTCCCAAAACATCGTTCGGGCAGCCCGTGCGAGAGCGGTGCTGGATGGAAGCACTGCGGTTCGCCCGGAACATATCCGTGCCATCCTGCTTCCGGTTCTGAGGCATCGACTGCTCCTCAATTTTTCTGCAGAGGCAGAGCAATGGACCTCGGACCGCTTGATAGAATGGCTCATCGAACGCACTCCGTTTCCCTGAAAATAGAACCTTCACCAGCACATTTTTCAGGAACCGGAAAAGATTTCCAAAACCATGCAACAGTCTGAATGGAAGCATCAGATTCTTTCGATTGAAGAAGATCTTCAACGCCGCTCACGAGCTCGAAAGTCGGACCTTCTGGAACGTTTTGTGACGGCCCTCAATGTGGCAGTCCAGGATTTTTTCGAAAATCATCCGATCGAAAATCCGCTGGAGCCTTTGATGATGCAGCAGAAGGCCTTCATGCATGCGCTCCAACTTTATGACATCCAGACCGTCCAGCGACTGATTGCCAACTATGACCCCGACCAGGGTCTGAAGACAGTACTTTCCGGGATTCAGAAAAGCTGCCAATCCCTTTCGGTTGTAGTACGGCTCGATGATTTTTCATTGGATTCACAGGAAACCAGCCAGCTTGCAAGTTACCGGAGCAGATTGGAAAACAGCCTGCTCCGAATTCTCGGCTGCGAAAAGAAATTGCTCTACGACCAGCAGTTACTTTCAGAGCACCTGGTTGCCGTGTCCAAGCTCCCGGACGAGGAACGGAACTGGTTTTTCAATGAGCGTTTGAGAGCCCTTTTTTCGACGGATTACCGGACTTATCTGACGCTGAAAAACCGCTATTTCCAGTTGAGGCTTCTGAATGCCGAGCAGGAAGCAACGATCCGATCCTGGCTCCAGGAACGTCTCAACCGACTTCAGCGCAGCCGCTCTCAGGAGGATCCCCTGGAGGAGCGTCTGGAGATTCTGGACTTCAGAGTCATGGAGCAATTGGTCAAGGATCTGCTCAACCAGTTTGGTAAGACTTTCCCCCTTGTTCTCGAAGAAAAGACCGAATTGAAAGGTGGAGCGCTAGGAGAACGTCCTGCGTGGAGTTCCAGTTTTGGTCCAGGACTCTCTTCCAAAGAAGGAAAGCATTCTGAAATCCCGGACACCGATCGTGCTTTCCGAAAACTTCTTCTTCGATACCAGAAACTGCTCCTGCCTCTTTCCAAAAGTTTGTCCCGTCCCAATGAGGAATGCACCTCGCCTTTTTTCATGACACGTTGTGAAGAATACACCTCGGATCAGACAGCATTTTTTGAAAGTTTCTTCTCCGAACAAAAGAATCCCTATTCAGGATTCAGGAGGTTTATTTTGGAATTGTTGAATCAACGTGGTGAAGAATTTCGGGCGAAGGAACGTTGGGACCCAGACCCCAGGCTGGAGCAGAAAAAAAACCTGCCCAGCGAAGTTTTTTTTTCCCGTGAGGCTTCGGCCATGGTCGGAGGGATAGAACGAAAAACGGAGTGGAGCCTTTTTCTTGCAGGTTGCCTGCCAGCGCGTACCCCGTTTCCCATGCCCAAAGGAGAGGAAATGATCCTGAAAAAAAATACACCCTTTGTGATACAACTCGGAACAGCGTTTTTTGATCAGGAACAGTTGCATACGTCAGAAAGAAACCCTGAACCTGCCTCTTCCTCTCATCCTGAAGGTTTCTTCAGATTGATGTTGAGAGGACAGGTTTTCAGTAGGAAAACTTCGGTGGTTTATTTTGGTAAAGCTCCTTTCTTCAATGCCAGCCGTGAACAGGTGGAACAAAGCCGAGGACTGATTCTGTTGATCCTGATTGCTGCTTCACTGCGTTTTGCCATCGACTTCAGTCAGCCGTTGAAGCAGTTTCTTATCAAAGTCCTTCCGGAAACTCTGGATGTCAGAGGGAAGATCCTGGAACCTGTACCCGTGCCCAATGAGGAACCTGCATGATTCTCTATTCGCTGCCGATCAGCAATTATTCCGGCAAGGTACTGCATGCCATCCGTTTCAAAGATCTCGAATGCGAAGTCCTGCCTCCTCCAGGCGGATACGGTTCGGATGAATTCAAAAAAACTGTTGCATCAGGGACGATTCCGGCACTGGATCATGACGGAATCATCCTCTCGGAATCGGAAGTGATCAATGAATACCTCAATGAAATTCATCCTGAACCCAACCTGCTTCCTGGTTCTTTAGAAAATCGGGCTTCAATCAGGATGCTTTGCCGGTTTCATGATCTGAAACTGGAACCGATTGTGCGATCCTTGTTTCCTGCCATGAGCCCGGATAAAAGAGACAGCGGGTTGGTAGAAAAGCGCTTCGAAGACATGAACCAAGCCTTAAAATACCTGAGAAATCAGATCCGGCCCAATCCCTTCCTGATGGGGGATTCACCAAGCCTGGCGGATTGTGCGTATTCCCAAACCCTGATGCTGGCCCAGATGATGTGGGACGAACTCGGATCTCCATTGGCCCTGGGTGAGGAACTGGAACATTGGCAGAACATGATGGCAGGACTCGATCCGGTCAAGTCCGTGCTGGAACCTGCTCGTGAGGCTACCGGAACATGGCTCGCAGGGAAAAGGGATCCTGCCTAGGAATTTCTGAATCAGGCATCCGTCTGTAGTTTCTTCTCCAACCAGCGGACGAAGGAAGAAACGACAATGATCAGTAAGAAATATTCGAAGACCAAAAAAGTGTAGATCTCCAGGGGTCGATACTGACTGACCACCAATTCGTCCGCACGTCGAGTCAATTCTGTCATTCCAATCACCGAGACCAGTGAAGACATTTTGAGCATGTAGACGAACTGGTTCCCGATTGCAGGAAGGATCCGTTTGATCGCTTGGGGAAGAACGATCAGACGCATTTTCAGGATGAATCCCAGCCCCAGTGAGTTGGCAGCATCATGCTGCCCACGTTCAATCGACTGGATTCCTGCACGAAAGATCTCTGCTTCAAAGGCGCTGTCACAAAGTGCCAGGGCCAGAACCCCTGCCCAAAGAACATCCAGTCGAATCCCCAATGCTGGAGGAAGTCCATAATAGACCCAGAGCAGCATCACCAGGATCGGAATCGATCGGAAAATCTCAACGTAGACCCGGTTCACCTTCTTCAGGTAAGAATGCTTGGTCAACGTCAACAATGCGACCAGCAAACCGAGTAGGATGGAAAGTAGAATCGCAATCAGAGAGATTTGCAGGGTGTACCCTAGACCGCTGATCAAAAACTGGATGTTGGTTTGTCCCTGAGGATGGAGAGGAGAAACGACGTACCAGCCCCAGTCGTAGCCTTTTCCACATCCTGAAATAAAAAGAGTAAGAAACACCCATACCCAGTGTCGATTCAGAATCCCGAAATTTTTCATTGATGTGGACTTTTTTGAAGTTGCCTAAGGTCTGGTGATGCAGTAGGGTTAAGCGTTTTTTTGCCTATTTTGGACGGCACATTATTCATTTCCTTAAGATTTGTACAAGTCTTCATGGAATTCGAAATTGGTGCTGTCGAATCGAAACGCCACTCATTTCTGATTAAATTAGGAGACATTATGAATTCATTCAAACCATTGAAACTGATGAGCTTGGGCATCGCGATGATGTTGATGCCAATGGGCCTGCTTGCCCAATCCCACCTCAAACAGATTTTGGAAAGAGGTGAATTGAGGGTTGGTACCACAGGTGATTGGAACCCCATGACCCTGATCGATCCTGCGACCCAGAAACGCAAAGGTTTTGATATCGATGTCGCCACGGCACTTGCTGCTGATATGGGCGTCAAGGTCAATTTTGTGCCTACCACCTGGAAGACCCTGGTCAATGGTATTTTAGCGGACAAATACGACATGAGCACCAGCGCCTCTCTGAGTCCCAAACGGGCATTGGTTGCAGGTTATTCAAAGTCCTATTTTGCGGTGGTCGATGTTCCGCTGATGAACCGCAGTCATGCAGGCAAATTCAACTCCTGGGAGGATTTGAATTCTCCTTCTGTGACCGTGGCTGTGACCATGGGAACGGTTCAGGAAAAAAGAGCCCGTGTCCTCTTCAACAAAGCCAAAATCATCACCGTTTCGGCACCCGCCAGGGACTATCAGGAAGTACTTGCAGGTCGTGCCGATGCATCGATGACGAGCAACCTTGAGGCGGCCAACCTGGTCAAGAAATATTCACAGCTACAGAAGGTGCCGGTAGAAGAAGGTAAGAGCCCCACCCCGCTGGCAATGCTTCTTCCTCAGTCTGATCAGGTCTGGATCAACTACGTCAACCTCTGGATTGAATTGAAAAAAGAAAGAGGTTTTTTCAAGGAACTTGAAGCCAAGTGGCTTTCAGGCGAATAGTTTTTTTTCATGATGAAAGCCTGATGCACCCGGTTTGCCGGGGGATTTCAGTCAGGCTTCCACACCTGCGGCAATTGTCCGTTCTGTTGGTGTTGATCCAGGACCATGGTTCACGAGTTCCAGCTCGCAAGAAGTGCTCGAAATCGATCAGGCAAAAACGCAAGAGATGCTCGAGCGGGCGCTAAGCAAGCCTTTTACCCTTCGGGTGCCAGAATGGAGGAATCGATACAAAACATCACAAAGTCCTTAAAAGCTTGTCTGGGGGTGCCGCATGATCAGGCCAGATCGATGCCGGCAGAGTTTTATACATCTTCCGCCTTTCTTGAGATTGAAAAAGATTCTCTTTTCAGAAGGCAATGGGTCTGCCTGGGGCGCAGCCATCAGGTTTCTCAACCTGGAGATTACTTTACGACCGAGGTAGTAGGGGAGCCGTTGATTGTAGTCCGTAGTCACGAAAATAAAATAAAAATCCTTTCCAATGTCTGCCGTCATCGTGGGGCAATCCTCGTAGAAGGTGCCGGGAATAAAAAGACTTTTGTATGTCCCTACCACGCGTGGTCGTTCGATACGGAGGGTCAATTGAAAGGTGCACCGCAAATCGGGGATCGCCAGGATTTCGTTCACAAAGAATGCCGGCTTCCACGTTTTGCCTGTGAAGTCTGGGAGGGATTTATTTATGTCAACCTGGACAATACAGCACCTCCACTCGGACTGCAGTTAACTGACCTTAGTACGTTGATAAAAAACTATCACATGGATGAGATGGTCGAACTTCATGGGCAGGAGACCGTCTGGGAGACTAACTGGAAATGTCTGGTCGAAAATTTTATGGAGGGCTACCATCTCTCGACGGTTCACCAGAAGACCTTGCATCCGTTTACCCCAACCCGCTTATGCAGGCATTATCCCGCTGGAGAAGGTTACTTCGGTTATTTTGCCGTTTTTCCTGATGAGGTAGGTCAACGAGGTGCTTATCATCCTGATTTGAATCCGGAAGAGCGCCAGAGGTCGGTGATGTTTGCCGTGCCGCCGGGGCATGTCGGAAGCGTGACCGGTCATATTGTCACTTATCTCTACTTGCAGCCAACGACTGCGGATAATGTGAAGGTCAAACGCGGAATAGCGTTTCTTGATCAAGAAATTTCTGAGTCTGATTGTCAGGCTGCCGTTGATTTGTTTGAACGTACGATGGCTGAAGATAAGCAGCAATTAGAGAGTTTGCAAAGAGGCCTTAAGTCAAAAAATGTACAGACAGCACCGCTAGCACCAGCCGATTATGAGGGCAATGTTTGGGATTTTTACCAATACCTTGCTCGAAAGCTTTTGTAGGGCATCAGCCCTTTAACTGTTGGAATCCGATCCAATGATCAAGTATTCGTTTCAAGAAGTCTCCTTTTTCGTGAGAGAAGCAAAGGGTAAGAGGATACCCGAACCTGCTCTCGGCAACGGGGAGCAAACTGTTGATGAACTCCCAGGATATGGGAAGTTGAATCAGCCAACGCCTATAGCCTCTGAAGGTTGGAACCAGGTTTCGAATTCAAGACCAGCCATGGAGGATTTCACAGCGGAAGACTGGACGTTACTCTCCCAACAAAAAAAAGATTTCTACGTTGATCACCAGGTGGAACAAGTCCTTAATATGCTCCGAAGCCAGGAAAATGTTGGGAGTTTCGGATATCAGATCAACAACTACCAGCATTGCCTTCAGTCTGCAACGATGGCCATGCGCGATGGTTGTGATGAAGAATTGGTGGTCTGCACCCTTTTGCATGATGTTGGATTTTTGACCTGTCCGGACAATCATGGAGAGTTTGCAGCCACACTGTTGGCAAACTATGTTTCAGGAAAAAATTACTGGCTGCTGAAACATCACCAGTTTTTTCTTGATGCCCATGCACCAAAGCATCCTAATCTCAACACGGAGGAGTTGGAGAAATTCCGGACACATCCCTGCTCTGAATTCACGGCCGAATGGGTCCAGCGTTATGACCAGAACTCAATCCAAAGCACCTATGATACTGCTCCACTTGAGGTTTTTGTGCCGATGGTAAAAAGGGTTTTCTCACGTCCCCCGAGGGGCAGAATCCTGAATTCTTAAGTGTTCGGACCCGAGTGGCACCGTTGGAAGGGACCACAGGTTTTCTCAAGGAAATCTTCTCCAAAGACATGACTCCCATGGGGATGGTAGACAATGTTATGCGTGTTCACAGTCTTAGACCGTATACAATACAACGGTCTTTACACCCTCTACAAAAGTGTGTTGTATCCCTAGAAAACCAGTCTTCCCTCTGGTATCTCTGAGGGATTGCTTTTAAAATGGCTTCCCCAACACTGGTTGATACAGCGTGCAAAACTACCATTCCAATTGCGAAAAACTGCACAGCAATTCAAACAGATGCCGTTCACTTCGAGATGCCTTGGAAGAAGTCGGTCCTGAAAAGATTCTTAGTGCTAAGGAATTGACTCTGATGCGTGATGCAGGCAAGTTGAACAAAGGGCCTGGCGTAATGATCGAAGAAGAGGTACTTGCCGTCAGGTGTGAGGGGGCATCGGATGAAGAAATCCTGGAAGTGAACCAGGCCAGTGCCTGCTTCAACTTTTCAAAGCAAACCCTCTAACGACTCGGTGTCAGTACCACAAAAGATGCGATGGAGTATTATCAGGAATAAATTCGGTTTCATTCTTAGTCATTCAATTTTTCCAAATCTAGATTATGGGTTATGCAGAATCGAAAAAGATTACAGTAGAAGAAATACCTATCATTGATTTCAGTGGTTTCCAGGCAGGAAACGAGAAGGATTCTCTTGCTGTAGCCCAACAGATCCGCAATGCAGCGAAAGAAGTTGGTTTTTTTTACATCCGTAACCATGGAATTTCGGAATCCGTCATCCAGAAAGCTCATCAGGCAGCTAAATTATTTTTTAGCCAGCCTTCGGCTTCCAAGCGAAACCTGAAAATCAACTCCAACCACCATGGCTTTCTCTCGGTGGGTGAGGCACAGATGGAATCAGCAGAAAAGATTGATCTCAAGGAAAGTTTCGTCTGGGGACTGGACCTGCCTGATGAACATCCTTCAGTGACTTCTGATAATCCTTTCCTTGGAAGAAACCAGTGGCCCAAGGAAAATCCAGAATTCCGTGAATCCGTCTATCCCTTTTTCCTCGGAGGAATCGAATGCGGTAAAATGCTGATGCGTGCATTTGCAATGAGCATAGGGATCGATCCAGAGGAATTTATTCGGAATGTCAACGAACCCATTGCACGCAGTTCCATCATTTATTATCCGCCTCAGTCCAGGGATATGGGGCAGACTCAATTCGGGGTGGCTCCCCACACTGATTATGGATGCCTGACCCTGTTGTGGCAGGATCAGGTGGGTGGACTTGAGGTGCAAACCAACGCAGGCGAATGGGTTACGGCCCATCCCATCGAGGGGACCATAGTGGTCAACGTCGGAGACTTGCTAACACGATGGACTAACAATACATTCAGATCCACACCCCATCGTGTGATCAACCGGAAAGAGTGTGAAAGATACTCCATGGTAATCGCATGGGATCCGAATTTTGAAACGCTGATTGATCCCTCCATTGCCTGCAGTGAGGGAGAAGCTCCTTTGTATCCTCCTGTCGAATGTGGTGAATATGTACTTTCACGATTTGATGCATCTTTTTCTTACCGGAACTGAAATCCCCTGACTCTCAAAGGGCTCGTGAAAGAAGAAATCAACCTTCAAAATCTGCCTCATCAACTTGATGAATCGCTCAGATCACGGGCTGCGATTGGACTTGTCGTGCTTGCCACCGACCATGTGATTGAGAATGAATTCCAGAAAATTCTGAATCTTCAAGGGGTTGCTCTCTACCAAAGTCGCATCTTTAATGAACCTAGCGTCAACACGGAAACTCTTTCTGCCATGGAAAGCAGGTTGGAGAATTCCGTCAAGCTGATTCTCCCTGGGATGCCTTTGGATGTGGTTGCTTTTGGCTGTACCTCTGCGTCGATGGTGATCGGTCCCTCCAGAATCCATGAGATCTGCCAAAAGGCCAAACCTGGGGTCCGTGTCACGAATCCCTTCACGGCTGCCATCGAGGCCTTGCGGACCATGGAAGTTTCACGCATCGCCCTGCTCACCCCCTACCGGGATGATCTAAACCAGCAGATGCGGAGTAATTTTGAAAAAGAGGGAATTCAGGTGCCTGCGATGGCTTCCTTCAATGTCGAAGACGACAACCGTGTGGGAAGGATTGCTCCTGCATCCATCGAAGCCGTGGCCCTCGAAATCGGGAAGCACTCCTCCGTGGATGGAATTTTTGTTGCCTGTACCAATCTGCGTATCGCTGAAAGGGTTCATTTCCTGGAACAGAAACTCGGCAAACCACTTACATCAAGTAATCATGCCATGGCCTGGCACACCCTTTCTCTGGCAGGAATCTCCCATTCACAGGCAGGTTGGGGAAGGCTTTTCGAACGGATGCCCTGAATCAGGGGTTCCCGATCCTGCTTCGGATTGGGTTTTGAAGTGAGACTTTAGAATTCCAGCCTCAACTGCTCTGTATCTGAAGCGTCTGTGTTTCATCTGCATCATTCATTTTTTCTTTCAACCAAACGGGTTCTGGATTGGCCAGCACATGTTCGCGGGCTGAGCAAATGGCTTTTACCAGTTCACCCGGACGGGAAGTTCCCAGCCCGGGTTCAATGACGTGGTCCAGCAAAATCTGGAAATTTCCCAGCCCCCTGCGATGGGTTTCGCCATAGCCCTTGAGGAGTTTGGAACATTCAATAATTTCCAGGGCAAGTTCATGATTTTGGGCTGCCCCGCGCAGGACCAGATCCAGCCAACGTTCTATCAGGGATTGTTCCAAAGTAAAACGGTAGCTCAGCCTTCTCCATGGGCGCAGCATTGCCAGAAATCGTACAAGCAGAAACCCTGTGATGGAGGTTGTCCGCAGATGCATGCCGAAGTGAAATCGTTCCAGTCTCTTGTTCCTTGAAGCCCAATTCAGCAGGGGCTTTGCAATAAAATGGGGCAACAGGGCGCATAATTCTTCAATTCCAGGTTTGAGATAATCGACGATTTCGACCAAATCATCCTTCCGGGCATGTACTTCATCACGAATTTTCGATATCCGTTCGGAACGTGTTTTCAGGTCAGCGACCCTGACCACATCCTCGTAGGCCATCCACATGGCCAGATTGGAGGCAACTTTTATCGTCAAAGGAAATCCCTGTTTGGAAGAGTCCTTCTTCTCCATGTTTAAAATGGTTGCAAGACGTTTCAGGTAAAGCTTTCCATAACGGAGATCCTGAAAATCGATGGTCCTCAGGACTCCCTTTCCAGTCAATTCTTGCAATTCTTCTGGAAAATCCTGTCGAACCTGTTCTAAAAGAGAAGTGGCTAATCTGCGAGTGGACTGCGTTTCCCGAAGTGGTTCTGCGGCAGGCTCTGAAGGAATTGATGGAGGAGGACTTTCCAAAACTGCATGAAATCCTGCAGAAAATCCTTTGAGGTTTTCTTCCACGGCAATCCCGCATTTCTGAATCGTCTGCTCCAGCATCTCTCGGCCAAAAGGAAGTTTTTCACTGGCGGCAATTGCTCCGAGCAGGACCGCATTGATGATGCTTCCCGACTGTTCAGCCAAAAAACGGTAATCTCTCAACAAAGACTTTTGTGCCAGTTCTTCAGAGGCGCGTATGATGGATTCGGCTTGGTAACGTCCATCTCCGGTAACCGTTTTTTCGGCAACGGCATAAAAACGATGCGTGGATGCAATCAAGGCCGTTCGATCCGGAGAGATGAATCCGTTCTGCATTGCACGTCCTGCTTCCAGAAGTTCGGAAGCAATCATCAGGTCGATCTCCCCGGGGCCAGGAGTGAGCGTCAGAACAGGTTCCAGACCTTCGAGTTCTTCAATTGGAACCGGATAGATTTCCAGATAGTAGGTGGTTGCTCCGGTTCTCTGGGCGACGCCTGGAATCGAAGTGCTCTGCACAGGAAATCCCGCAGTCATGGCGGACTCTACCAGCCAGTTCGAAAGGACACCACCCCCTTCTCCACCCAATGCGGCGATCAGGATGCTGACGGGTTGTGTGGTTTCCGTTTTCATCGGTTCATGACAGGCTGGAAGGACTACAGAAATGGATCACCTTTTGTCGAATCCGATGTTTCCAGCGATCCCAACTGGTTGGGTTCTGGACCACTTCGGCACGGTAGAAAGAGGGACACAGTACCGCCGCATGGGTTGCTTCACCGCATAATCCGCAGCCCACGCAATTGTTGTCTACGTATGCCACCGGGTCGGGCTTCAGTGGATCTCCGCTAGGACGGATGGTGAGGGAAGGGCAGGCGGAAATGCGGATGCAGGAATGGTCTCCGGTACAAGTGTCAGCATCGACCCCGAAGCGGGTTCTGACGACACGTATTCCTTCCTGAAGCTTTTTTTTCTGAATCGGCTTTTTGCGCCTTTGCACAGCAAGCATGCATTCACTTTCGGCAATGATCACTTTGAGTCCTCGCGCAGGAGTGTTTAAGGCTTCCTTGAGCACTTTCATACCTTTGGAGACGTCATAGGTATTGACGGTTCGCATCCATTGGACTCCCAGGCCTTTGAGGGCGGAAACAATGTCCATCCCGGTGGGTTGAAGCTGGGCATTGGTTCCGGTTGAAGGAATGTGTTGGGCTCCTGTGGCCGAAGTATAACCATTGTTCATGATCACCAGCACTCCGTCGTTGCGGTTGAAGACCGAACTGGCGACTCCGGTAGCGAGGCCGTTGTGCCAGAATCCGCCATCGCCCATGATTGAGACCACATTTTTTCCTCCGAACGCTGGTGCGACTCCAGCAGAACTTGCGAGGCCTAAACCATAGCCGAGCACGGTGTTGCCTATGTTGAATGGTGGCAGCGTGGAAAAAGTGTGGCAGCCGATATCCGCTGAAACATGAAGCGGTCCGGTCTCTTTCTCAGTCAGTTTCATTGCAGTGAAAAAAGGCCGTTCCGGACAACCAACGCAAAATCCTGGAGGTCTTGGTGGTACTGGGCTGTCTAGGAGTTCCATTGCTTTTTCCTTCAAAGCCTTGATCTGTTTCAGAGGTCGCAGGATTCGGGTCTTGGAACGTTGGGGCATTCCGGTTTTTTCAAGAAAACGGATCAGTCCTTCCAGAACGACTTCTGCCGTGTATTCTCCGGCCATGGGAAGTACATCTTTTCCGTGAATTTCGGTAGCGACTCCTGCCTGGCGCAGAAAGGCCTGGGCCGCCTGCTCGATGAAAGCGGGCTGACTTTCCTCGACCATCAGAACCTGATCCTTACCCCTGCAGAATTCCGCGAATTCGTCCTGGATCAGCGGATAGGTCACATTCAGGACATAAAGCGGAATTTCCGAACGGCCAAATCCGTCCGCCAGCCCCAGGCGCTGCAACGAGCGTATCACCGCGTTGTACATACCACCCTGGAGGATGATTCCTATTTCCTTTTGCGTTCCATCGAATTGTTCATTCAATTGATGATGGCGGACGTATTCGACGGCTTTTGGAAGCCGCTCCTCAATTTTCTGTTTTTCCTGAAGGTAGGTTGAAGGGGGAAGACAGATTTTGGAATAATCAAAATCAGGATTTTCGAGGACATTATTTCTGGAAAACAATGGGGGAAGGTTGTCTTTACAGGTAAAACGTCCATGAACATGACAGGCACGAATGCGGAGCTCCAGCATCACCGGCGTATTACTCTGTTCCGAAAGTTTGAATCCGTGTTCCACCATCTTAACGATCTGAGGCAGATTTGGACGAGGATCGAGAAGCCAGATTTGAGATTTCATGGCAAAGGCATGACTCCGTTCCTGGATGATGCTGGCTCCTTCACCATAATCTTCTCCCAAAACGATCAGAGCACCGCCTTTGACTCCCGCGGATGCCAGGTTTGAGAGTGCGTCTGAGGCGACATTGGTGCCCACGGTCGATTTCCAGGTTACAGCTCCGCGAAGAGGATAGTTGATGGATGCCCCGAGCATGGCCGCAGCACTTGCTTCACTCGAGTTGGCCTGAAAATGCACACCGAGTTCATTCAACAATCCCTGTGCATCCGAAAGCACATCCATCAAATGGGATACCGGCGCCCCCTGATAACCCCCAACATAGGAGACCCCGGACTGCAACAATGCCTTCGTCACGGCAAGGATGCCTTCCCCATGAAAAACCTCTCCCTCACCGAGCCTCAAAAGCTCGACTTCCTTCTTAAAGGATCGCTCCATCGTTACAATGAATCCTGGATTTGAAAATTTTGCATATCCTACTCCATCAAAGTAAAAGAGCAAATGCTGACCACCAGGAAAAGAGAGGACAAAGCTTCGCAGGGAAGGTTTGTGAAATACTTTTTAGACCTTCGGCTGTTTCATCAAAGGAACTCCAGTCTAGCCAACCTATTGCTGACCCAGAAAGAAAAGGAATGTCTTCCGGAAGCTTTGTTATTCTGGAATGACCTGAATTGTTTCTGGAACAGAAATTTATTAGAGACCAAGTTCCAGATTGCTGTCAGGCAGGGATTTGTTTTTTTTGTCTCAAGGAATTAAGAACGACGGTGACCGAACTGCCTGCCATCGCTGCAGCGGCAAGAAGGGGATTGACCCAGCCGATCATTGCCAGGGGAATGGTGAGGGTATTGTAGCCCAAAGAAAGGCAGAGGTTCTGCAGAATCGTTCTTCGCGCGATTCGGGAAAGGCGGATCAGTTCCGGAATGCTCTCTAGATTGGCTCGAGTCAAAAGAACATCTGCAGCATCGATGGAGATTTCTCGGGCATTATGAACTGCAACTCCAACATCCGCTTGGTGAAGTGAAGGAGCATCGTTAATCCCATCCCCGATCATCATTGTAATTTTTCCATCGGACTGAAGTTCCTTCAGATACCGAATTTTCATATCAGGTAGCATTGCGCCCAGGGTAGCTTCAATTTCTAGGGCCTTCGCCAGAGACTGAACCGTTTCCTGCCGATCTCCTGAGAGCAGATACACACGAATTCCCAGTTTCTTCAGTTCTCGAATGACATGGAGCGATTCTTTTCTAGGAACATCTTCGAAGATTAAGGTTCCTGCCCATTTTCTATCAACAGACGTTTCAACACGCATTTCAGCAAGACTCTGGGAATAATTTCCTTTTTTTGGAATGTTTTGGACTCCTTGGTCTTCCAATAATTTCCTGGTGCCTGCGATGAGGTCCAATCCGTTGATTCTGCCTGAGATCCCCATGCGAGGATGCACATGATGGGAATCAGGAAGTTGATTTGGAATGAGATAACTTCGGGAATGGGCTTCCCTGATGAGAGCATCTCCAAGCGGGTGTCCTGAAAAGCTTTCGAGGCGGCAGAGTGCGGGTAGCCAATGTTCCTCGGACAACTCTGGGGAATGGATGACTTTTTGTAAATTAAGGCTTCCGCTGGTCAGGGTTCCTGTTTTATCAAAGACGATTTCGTTGACCCGTCCGATACGTTCCAATGTGTCTCCTCCTTTGATCAGCAGTCCCCTCTGGCTGGCAAGCCCACTGGCAACCAAAACAGCTGTCGGTGTGGCCAGTCCCAGAGCACAGGGGCAGGCAATGATCAACACTGCTGCTGCAAGCCAAGCCGAATGCTCTCCGGGAACGGTCCAGTACCAATAAATCCAGGTCAAAGCAGGAAGTCCCAGAACGATCCAGACGAATTTGGAAGCCACTCGGTCGGCCAATTGCTAAACCTTTGTTTTAGTTTCAGAAGCCTGGTCCACCAGTGAAACGATTTGCCCAAGCAAGGTTTCCCGTCCAATTTTCAGGACCTGCATCTCTATTACTTTTATGGGATTGGTTGTTCCTCCGTGAATTCTAGATCCGGGTACCACATGCCGCCTAAGGGACTCTCCAGTCAATGCAGATTCATCGATTTCCGTTTCTCCGTGAATGACAATCCCGTCTGCAGGAATGGAATCACCCGGATGAACGCGAAGTCGATCACCTTCCTGGATTTCTTCTAACCCGACTTGCTGCTCCGTTCCGTCGGACTTCAGCAGACGGGCAAACGAAGGTGCCAGTCCTGAAAGCCTCTCGGTAAGATCCATGACCCTTGATTTTGAAAGCTGTTCCAAAGTCCTGCCGATCAGGAGGAAGAAGATGATCATCGTGCAGGAATCGAAACAGGGTTCCCCGCTTTGCAGCATCAGCATCAACATGCATACCCTTTTTAATGCCCCCTTTGAGGATTATTTTCTTGATGAAATGGATTGGACTGAATATCAGGAATCAAAATGCAACCAGTTTATGAATCTGATTCAAGGAGGACTATTAGTAAAATTACATTTTCAAATCTTGTGAGATCATCTAGAAAGAAAAGGTTTTTAATCGGCTTTTTTGAAGAGGAAAGGAGGTCATTGGAATGATGCCGAAAAAACTTTTCTTTCAGGATTGCTTCGCCAATAATCCTTATAAAAATCATATTCTTGATTCGTTTTTAAATACTTGTGATCAAACTCAATGTTCAACTTTTCGGTATCCTTGCGGATCACCTTCCTGAAGGAGAAAAAGGGAAAACAATTCTTGAGTTCGAGGATACGTTGACGTTTAAGGAACTGACCAAGAAGCTTGGGATTAGGCGTAGAGTGAATTTTGCCGTAAATGGCGAACATGATCTTGATGATACCCATGTCCTCAATGATGGTGATGAGGTACTTGTGTTCAGCACCGTCAGTGGAGGATGAACAAGTTCACAGGCCTAAAAGAAATTTTATGAAATCGTGGCTGAGCCACATGTAATCTGCAGAATCTAAAAACTATTTTAAGGAGATCCATCATGCCAAAC
>Ga0208411_1001149_pt1 | contig 18478 bp, 10 predicted proteins | sample ETN01SmetaG_4_FD_185793 | JGI IMG/M metagenome (GOLD analysis project Ga0208411, IMG submission 185793) | Marine microbial and viral communities from oxygen minimum zone, Eastern Pacific Ocean - ETNP2014F12-01SV261 (SPAdes) (version 2) | ecosystem: Environmental > Aquatic > Marine > Oceanic ... | reverse complement strand
CTCCAGCAGAACTGAGTGTTGCGGTCAACGAATCAATTCCAGCCTGTGGTGGATTACCTAATTCAGCAGAGGCGAACACAGCGTACATTGCTGAGGAACGTGATGGCATGGAGCCATCGTTAGTCCATGACAACTGAATTGTGTCTGCATCAACTTGAGTCTGGGTTGTACCAGCCAATTCGACCCATGCGTGAGCGCCTTCATACCAAAGTGAATGACCTGTTGAAGGATCTGCATCCAAGGTAACAGTCAGTGTCTCACTATCAACATCACTAGGTTGCATAGTTCGATCTGTTTCTAGATTAAAGGTACAAATGGAATCCCATTTTGCATTGCTACCAGGCAACTCTTGGTCGAATACATCGTCTGCATCAGTGAAGTTAGTAGGTACAGGCATCATCTGATTGTAGTAAACATCGTAGTCTACTTCCCAGCAATCTCCTGAAGCTGAACTCGAGTAGTTGTTCCACATTGGGAAGGAAATTGTTGAACTAGACTCAACACCCCACCAATCCGATGCTGTAACGGTTACAGTTGGATTACCAAGCCACAACATATTCAAGTGAATTTCACAGAAAGACATACCCATGCACTGCATCATTCCAGCTTCATCGACCATTTCACCAGAACCTGTCATAGACCATGCGTAAGTGAAGGGTTGTGGATTGCCGTCAAAATCAACATCTGGCTGGTTCATGTGTTCCACACGTGTAGTAAGTTGTATCAATGATTGATCAATTAGAGGATTTGCATCTGTTTCCATAGTAAGATAAGCAGCAGGGCCCATATTATGAACCTCATAATGTGCAGTACGTGCGTTGTTAGCGGTACTCATATCAACCTTACAATCTAATGCAGAATCATTAACACAATCGTTAGCTGGGTCAGCATCAGTCATAGTAGCATCAATCATAGTAAGTGTTGCAGTAACTGTGTGCATACCTGGATTAATCATCATTACCGTGCAGGCCTTGCCCTCAAGGAATGCTGGTTCCATTTCTCCTAGCAACTTGTGAGTGTACATTTCCTCGACCTCCATTCCTGGTTGGTCGCACTGGTTTGCCATCATTGGTGAGCCCATTACGTCCATACCATCGGAGTCTTTGACACTAAACTCAATTGCCCAATCATAATTGGTCAACTTGTCTGAACCGGCGTGCTCGACTGTTGCATAAACAGTAGTCATACCAGCATCAATACGGCCGCTCTGTTGCCTGAATACTCCTGCCTCTACATCAATCACTCTAATGTCGTGATATGCTCGGAAGGTTCCGGTCAACTCAGCATCATTGTTAGAATTACGACTATCTAGACTTTGAGCTACTTCCTTCATCTCCATCACAACATTACCTCCTGTACCAGTACCATTTTGTCCGCCTGGACCACTGCCGTAATCAGTTTGTACTAATTCATAGATATCATAAGTCTTCAAAGAGGCAAGGACTGTGTAGCCTCCTATTCCAGATGCTGCATTTACATCAGCACCTACTGAACCAGAGAAAGTGTAAGGCTGTTGGAAATTAGGAACGATTCGAGTTTCACCCAAATCGCTAGCATTAGTTTCATTTGTTGGTGGATCCGCTGAAAGATTGTGGTAAACAGGTACATCAGCAGGGTGCCCGTTAGGGTGTCCTGGATGGTTGCTACCATTTCCAGTAGTATGACCAAAGCCTACTTCTTCACCAAAAGTTAGGGTGAAGGTGCAAGCAACACCTACACCAGGGCACCCGGTACCATTCATCTGAGAAGCGGGGTTACCCATGTCATCAAACATTTTGAAAGCGCCAGAAAAGGTGACCTCTACCTCAACATTACGAGGTTCCCATTCATTACTTCCGTTAACCATTGCAGTAAGAGTAAACGGGTTCATATTCTCACCCGTCATTACATCATCTGTTCCGGTAGCATCCCACTCCAATTCAACAGATATATCATACCAATCAGTTGCAATAACTGTAAATTGTAATTGATTATTGGTCAAGTCTGTATCTTGGTCGCCCGAATCAACATCGATGGTTACAGTGTATGTACCAGGCGTTGCTGGTGTCCAAGATAAAGGTGAACCTGCCGAATCACGTACTTGATATCGACCTTGGTCGAAATAATCCCCTGATGGGAATACAGCGTGGTTACATATCGAACTGTCATCACAAACAGCTGGATCAGTAGCGTCCACAAGAGGTGCTGCACCGGGTAAATCAGTGGCTACAGTCACCATCACATTCATCTCAGAAATGTCGTTATCACCGATATTCTTGATGACTAGGTCGAATAATACCTCTTCGCCTACATCAACGGCATTTCTTATATCTCCACCGATTCCTACGGTTGATTCTCTCGGTGAATTAGCACCAATCAGCCAAACTTCGTAATCCGCTCGGCCATTGGCATCATCCACTGGCTCTTTTTCATTCATTTCAATTGGGTTCATGCTGGCCATGATGCTCATTAACATCAACACTGCCAAAACCAAACTTGTTGCTCTCTTCATGTCACAGTCCTCCCGCTATGGGGTTACCCCACCTATCGAATCCGTATTTATACTATGCGCGGCAATATGTTAATTTACTAACTTCTAAATGCACATTTGTATTGAATTTAGTACAACGATTTTGTATCATTCGATGTCGCGTAGAGCCTCGGCTGGATGGATGGAAGCGGCCTTGCGGACTGGCCAAGCTGTGGCCAAAACTGTGAGAAGATAAGCCCCCAAAATTATAATTGTAATTTGGCCCCATGGAAGTACAAATTCGGCCCCCTCATCTTTAAGGAATTTGACATATAATTGATAGTGGAATCCAATACCAACTACGGCACCGTTAAGGATACCCAATAAGCTCACCCAAGTGAGTTCAGCCAAGTATCCTGCAACCACCATGCTACGTTGGAATCCTAGGGCCCTAAGGATGCCAGTTTGATGTGATCTCTCAGACACGTTTCGGATAGTAATTACGCCCAAGCCAGCTATACCAACTGCAAGCCCTAATGCAAGGAATGCCTGCAACAACCCGAACATGGCGAAAATGAAGGATTGAATGTCCTTGAATACTACTTCAATTGCAAACACAGTAGCACCCTCCTCTACGAGTTCATATTGTAATTCAGATGCTACTTCTTCCTGTTCATCAAGGGTGGACCCTGGAGGCAAAGAAAACCAAATTGAAGAGGGGGTGGCCTCAAACCTCTCATTTGCTATAGGTTTGGCAACGCTGACACCACTAGCAAACCATCCACTTTCTTCAGCAATTACAGCACCAATAAAGAATGTTTGATTAATTGCGGGATTCAATGGATCTTGAACTACAATTTCATCCCCAATGTTAAGTCCCATTCCTTCAAAGATTACTCCTTGTTCTCCTTGATAAGATTCTACAGCCATGGAGTAATCAATTATCGCTAAGGTTTCATTCTCGAAAATTGCAAGCCATACTTCTTCCGCATTATTGCCCAAATTAGGAGACCAAGAATCCAAAGGTAAACCACCTAGATTGGAGAAATTTTTATCAAATCCTCGTATTTGAGTATAGGCAGAATTATTCTCGATATCCTCTACCCCATCCCGGAATACATGGACTGTAGCCGTATTCATGGTAGCAATACCGTCGAAATCACTAGGTTCTACCTCGCCCAGCTCCCATTGACTTGAGTTATCTCCTAAATCTAATTCGCCAAAAGCCACTATCTCCCACTCGCCGCGAGCATCCTCTCCAAGGTCCCCTAACCAATTACCTACAAGAGCGGAATATCCGGATAAAACAACCACTGCAAAGACTACTAGACTGAACATCCCCATCGTCATAGCAGTTCTGAAAGGAGTTGCTAGAGGGTATGCTAGAGCAGTTGGTAGTACTGAGGCTAGTCGTTTTGAGACAAAGGAACCCGTGCGAGCGAGCGATGTTGCTATCATAGGAGCCAAACTAGTCAGTAAGAGAACGCCAGCACCTACCAAGAAGGTCCCTAATATGATGAAAGAGAAGTCACCTTGCTCCCAATCACCTCTTGCAGGGTCATCCCACATCCCCCAGCCAAACATGGCAAGACCAAGTACGGTCATAGTGAGCCTAGGCGTAAGTACAGTTCTCGAGGTTCTTGAACCAAATATGGTGATAGAATCGGGCAGGGTTTTTGAGAATATGAAGAATAGTGGAGGCACCATTCCAAACAAGAAGAGGAAGCCCGCAGTCAGCCACCAAGCCATGCGACTGCCACTATCAGCATCACCGATCATGAAAGCTAATGCAGCACAACCTAGAGCTGAGCCAAACAAGAATAAAGATATGAGAATCGTCCACCAAGGCAAAGAACCCTTGATCCTAGTTGGGATATCCCTCATTGCCGCCACAACATTCAGTCTAGAGATATAGACAGAGGTAGCAAATAGCGTCAAGAAAGTGACTAAGAAGCCCATGGAAAAGCCGCTCAAAACGCTATGCCATTCCCATGCGAAGACGATCGCCCCATCAAAGGTAGTGGCCAAGATTTTATCCAAGCCATACATCAATAATTTCGCCACGCCTATTCCAGCAACTGAGCCAAATGCGCTTGATATGAGGCCAACAAGAGTACCCTCCATCACGAACATTGAGCGTAATTCGCCTCTCTGCATCCCCAGAGCACGCAACATACCCATCTCGGATTTACGCTCATCGGCCAACATTACGAAGAGATTCATCACTAGGAGAATGCCAGCGAAGATTACAAAAGTGCCAAAAATCAGAAACAGCATTGAGAAATTAGCGCCAGAATCAGCCGTTTGCTCCCTAATTTGGGTTTTAATAGCAACTACCTGAAAACCCATACCTTCAGCGTTTGCTGTTTCATCAGCCCACAAAGTGAGATTAGTTTCCATTGCACTGAATGCACCAGGAGCAACTAGGGCGAGCCCCGAAACCATAACCATACTTCGAACTGAATCCTCTCGACTGAGGAGTTCTTGAGCATCAGAGATGTTCACCACTGCTAGAGACATGTCGTCCAATCCAGGTTGACCTGGGGGTGCTGGTAATTGTGGAACTGCGTAGGAATAGTTGAGCACCATTGGAGTGAAAATTCCACGTGCTGCAGGCATTAGCCCAATGAGTGAAAGGTTCTTTGGAGGCGCTAATACCAATCCTTCAGCTGACCACGAGGTAAGATAAACTTCGCCAGGTTGAGGCTCTGGAATCCCAATTCCACCACTGAGTGCAATGACTACTAAAGGAAGATTTGAGAAACCATCTAAAGAAATCTGATACGGTAAGCGGCCCATGGTTAGGTTTTCTTCAGCGATGATAGACCCATAAGGAGATGAAGAGATTGTCCTAACTCCATCACTCCATGCAGTACGGTTATCAGAACCATTAGCAAGTTGTACATCTGTCAAACTAAAACCAGTACCGTTCCAGAAGTAAAGACCCGCACCCTCAACCATGACAGATGTAGGAGTTACAAAGAGTACATCTCCAGTCGGCAAACCCAAGTCATGGGCAGATGTAGAATTGCCCTCAATTCTTGAAGATGTCAATTGCAAATCTTGACCGTAAGTATCCCAAGCAAGCCCGCCGTGAGTAGCAATAGAACGACTAGAAGGTGGGTCAATTTCCCAATTGCAAGAATTAAATTCCGAATTGATTTCTTCAACAGCAATTATGCAGGTTGAACTAGTGAATGCGCCCTCTAAACGCAGGTAGAGTTTGTCACCTTCCATGGCGAGGGCTCCATCTTCAATATCCTCGCTGAATGATGCGAGGTTCAAAGTTGCAGAATCCCAAACAATAGCTCCTTCACGATATGCGTCACCAAACAATAATTCAACACTATCTTCACTAACACGCAGGGCATACCCTACATTGTCATCACTTACTGCTAAATCAACCAATTCTCCTGATCCATCTGGCATTGTGATATCGCGGGAGGGTTCATCCTCATCCAATACAGAAAGCCGCACACCTTCTGCATAGAGAGACAAAGCGGCACCGTCAGCAACAGATTGTACGGAAAGTATTGATTTTGAATCACCTTCATCTGGAACCCAACTGAACCATTGGCTAGTGTCCCTCTTCTGTACAGACAAGCCAGCAGGTGTGGCATACCAATCTGCAACAGCATCGGAATCTATTGATGTAATCTCTGCTGAAATTAAACCACTAAGATTCTCACCTTCATGTGATATCAGCATTATTGGAGACATCAAAAGTTCAGCAACCATAGCACCTGAAGAAGTTGAAGTTATGTTTTCCCGAAGGCTAGTAACCTCATCACCTGAAAGTAGTCCTTCTCCCGATATGCGCTGAACACCGATGGAGTAATCCTCTGGGACAGTCGTAATCTCAAGTCCCGCATCTACACCGACAATTGCCTCATCAAGAGTTGCATTGATAATTGGCATTACCCGCTTTTCAGCATCTCGGGCGTCAAGTACTCCACCTTTAGCAGAAATTGTGATTCTATTAACTTCACCGTGGTGATCAAATATCTCTTGAGCCTGACTTAATGTAGTGTATAATGTAACTTCACCCCCACCTTCATAACCCGAAGCTTTGGTAGGAACAATTGCTTGAATCGTCAAGTTTGTTGTCTCTCGATTGAAGCGCCCTGACATACTCATTTCAGTCCAACTAATTTCTACAGAATCACCGACAACCAAATGCATTTTATCAGCGCCTTTCTGACTGAGAAATGCGCTACCATCCTTAATTTCCGAATAATGTAAGCCACCTTCTCCACCAAATGGATTCCAGGCGCCTTGTTGCTGATATTGAGCATCCATGGCAAGTAAAGCACTGCTTGACTCAACTGTTCTGTGAACATCAGACTTCATTCCAATACTAATTTCTATACCAAGTGAAACGGCATCAATATCTGATTCATTGTAGAGTGTATCAACCATTTCTTCAGCTCTTGTCTGATTCCACCAAACAGGCAAACCCAATACATCTGTGCCGTCAATCACAATATCTGTTTCATCTAAAGATTCAGCGTATTCAGCCTGTAATGTGGCATCCAAACTATCCCCGACAACTAGACTACTAGTAATGATGGCTGAACCTACAAGCAACCCAACTATGACAAGTGCAGTGTTGCGCTTCCTTCTTTGCAAATTGCTCAAGGCCATTATGGCTAGAACTCTTTGACGTGCCTCCAGCAGTAGCCTAATTCCAGCATAAACTGTAATTCCCGCAACCAATCCAATACTAATTGCAGTTATGACCCAACCGTAACCCAGGCCTTTAGGTGTCTTACGTGCCATTGCCATCACTAATTGAGCAACTACAATAATAGTCACAAAAGTTGCAAACAAATTTGCTAAACGCAAACCCCTGCGCTTCCAAACCCCTTGCTCATCCAAATGAATCCCTCCTTTGCTCATTCCTCTTCGGAATTAGGTGGCGGACTATCAGTGGAGCCGCCATTATTTATTTTCTCATCAGAAATTATGAGGCCATCACGTATCAAAATCCTTCGAGTACAAAGGTTGGCTATTTCCTCTTCATGTGTAACAAGAAGGAAGGTTATGCCCTTCTCCCTGTTCAAATTAACCAAGAGATCCATAATAGAACCTGAAGTATCCATATCTAGATTTCCAGTCGGCTCGTCTGCTAGAATTACTGCAGGCTCGTGGACATATGCACGTGCAATAGTAACTCTCTGTTGTTGACCACCCGAGAGTTCTGCAGGAAGATGACCTGCCCACTCTTTGAGTTCAACTGATTCCAAAGCAGCCATAGCACGAGAACGTGCCTCTTTAGCAGAGTATCCTTGCATTACCAAGGGCAATTCTACATTCTCAACAGCTGAGAGAACAGGAATTAAGTTGAATGATTGGAAAATAAATCCAAGACGATTTGCACGCATATTTGTTCTTTCATAATCATTCATTGAAGAAAGGGAGGCGCCATCTACTAATACCTCTCCCGCAGTAAAATCATCTAGACTTGAAACACAATTCAGTAAAGTTGTTTTTCCACAACCAGACGGCCCCATAATGGCCACCATCTCGCCTTTGTTAATTTCTAAGTCCACACCCTTGAGAGCCTTAACTTGTACTGACCCAGTATCATAGACCTTCCATAATTCACTCACCCGGAGGACTGCTGTCATAAGCGAAGCGTAAGGTCGCACACCTATAATACTCGGCCTCTCACAGGCTAGCAACATGCATGAGGATGACATGAAGAAGGCAGTGAAAATTACCGTCCTCTTTTTTGGACCTCTCAGAGAACAATTCGGAGCACGCACATTAGAATTACCTCTTTTTGCAGGAGCAACCATTTCTGATTTAGCTAAACGTTTACAAATCTCTGAAATGCTAGAAATGGGAACAAAGGTCGCCCTGAATGGAGAGATTTGTATGCCAAATGTAGAGATCCCCGATGCTGCAGAGATTGCCTTTTTGCCACCAGTATCAGGTGGTTGAATTAATATAAATCGCTGATTACATTTGGTCAAAAGAATTGAGATACTGCCCTGTTTGCGCCGAATCATTCAATGGTTGAACCGTGCACGAAGCATTCAGAGGGAACCCCCATGATGCCATCAAGTTCTGAGATGTTGTTCATTTTAGCAGTATTTATTCTATTCTTTGGAATAGAAAGATTACCCAAATTAGCACGGTCGCTAGGAATGGCAAAAGGAGAATTTCAGAAAGGAATCGCAGATTCTCGCACCATAACCGAAGACGACCTTGACAGAGGAGGGAAAACTGAATCTGCTGAATTAGTCGAAAAGGCTGATGAAGCCGGAGTCGATGTAGAGGGTAAAACCACTGATGAAGTCAAATCAGAACTTGAAGACGAGTGAAAAAGGAACGCTCTCTAATTTCTTTCCGCCCTATACTTTCCTCAACCTATAGGGTGAACCGCAATCGGGACAATCCCCATGCTCTCCCTTCTTGGCTGAAATCTTAGGCTTTTCACCAACTGCTCTACATCCTGTGCAAACTAGTTGCCACACCCATTCCTCAGCAATTCCTGAAGTAACGACCGGCTCATGTTCAATCCCTGCTGCAACACAACAGTTCTGCAAACGATAGTCATCTGTAACCAAAGTAGCACCTAACTGTAAAGTAAGGGCTAGGATTTCTAAATCCGTTTTTGAAAGACCTGCTAAATCCCCTGTAGAATTAGCAATAGTTGAAGCTTGTTCAAGAAAATCTGGAGACGGCGTCTGCCAGTCAAGATCTGCTACATCAAGCGTGATTTCCCTAAAGGGGGCAAGCCTAACAAATTCTTCTCTTTGATTAGGAACTACAGCACCATGCAGCATCTCTAATGGCCAATGGATTAGAGCAGCGGTGTCCAATACTCGCATGACCACAGGTCACACACCCCCTCAATGAGCGTACCGGTTCACCTAAGAGGCGAAGGTTGATGTCAATGGCAGTGAGCGACGAAGCGTAATGAGTTGGTCAACACTATCTGAGCAGGTCGCCGATTGGTTTGGCGAAATCGGCCTTGTAGGCCTTGGCTTGATGTCTTTCACTGAGGCTTTCATCCAACCTATCCCCCCTGATGCCTTGGTTATACCAATGGTTGCAAGTACTTCTGATCCAATTCGTCTAATCTCTATTTTCCTCGTTGTGACTATTTCTAGTGTGCTGGGCTCACTTATTGCTTGGTGGATGGGAGATAAATGGGGACAGCCTTTGATTGAGCGATTCGCCAGTAAAAGGGCAGTTAACAAATTCAATACTTTGGTGAAAAGGTATGGTACCTTTGGAATATTCATCGCTGCTTTTACTCCAATCCCGTACAAAGTCCTCGGTTGGTGTGCTGGAATTGGACAAATGAACAAGAACACCTTTGTCCTTGTTGGATTCGTTGGGCGCTCAATGAGGTTTGGCCTTGAGGTGTTGGTAATAGGATTGTATGGTGAACAATTTCTCCAGTTCATGACTGGTTGGGGATTCTGGATAGCAACCCTACTAGGCGCAATACTACTCTATCCCGCATGGATCTGGTGGGAAAACCTCGAGGATGATTCTGAAGAGGAATAGACGACCGATTTGGTTATGCACCATATCCCCGCCGGAGGGGCGTGGCTCGCGTGGTGTAGTTCGGCCCATCATGGCGGGTTTTCATCCCGTTTACCCGGGTTCAAATCCCGGCGCGAGCACTAAAAAGCCACAAAATTGGTGAGTTTTACTCAAACTCTTTCACGATAAGATGCGAGTAATCCCGTCATAATTACACCTGTAATAGCCCCGAATAATCTTCCCTGTTCACGAGCGCCAGAGCCGGCTAATTCTTCAAATGAAAGAGCCATGGCGAAAGTAAAAGGAAGGACAAACACAAGGAAGCGAATTGACCATTTTTTGACAGTAGGTCGATTGCCCATAGGGCGCAAAGTGATTGACCCCGCCTTGCCAAGAATCTGCCAATCAAGTGCGCGTGCCACCTTATCTAATCGTTCAGAAACCATTGGCCGGATTACTGCACGGCCACGAGAGTTCTTCCCTTTGCCAGTGATTATTCGTATACGGCCAAGTAGTGGTCGATTTTCAATCAATAGATCAAGTGTACGTCTTGCTCCTGCAAGATCCAAGTCATGTAAATCCAATGTGAGAGTACCCCTTTCTGAGCGGATGTGTGTTGATGTGCGCCAAGGACTTTGACCAGCCCAAGAAAGAGAAGCAGCATGTGCTTCAATGGGTGTAAGAATATCTCGTAATTGGACCACAGAGTCCACCTTATCTGTACGTTTATCGTGACGCCCCATCTCGATTAAACGCCAACCACCGTAGAGTAGCGTAAGACTTGAAACAGAGCCACCACAGAGACCTCCTACTTTGAGACTCTCTGAGGGGTTACTTTCCAAACCCGAGTAAAAAAAGATGAGCATTGTGGACATTGTAGTAGTCATGATTCCCATGACAAGACTGATTCCAAACAAGTCTCGGTAACTAACCTCAACCATATGTGCCGCTAATGCACCTGTATGAAAGCAATTGTGGCTATATCTAGATACAAAATTAGTTCTATGAGGAAAAAGACGAACCCGTCAACTTAATTTCCAAGAAATCCACCCACCGCAATATGATAATTAAGCAATATATTGAGGCAAAAACATGATGGCAGAGGCATTACTCGCCAAAATAATGAACGGGAGAAATGGGCTGCCTGACCGTTCTAGAGAGATTCGAATTTCTAATTGGGTGATGGGCCTTTCTATTGGCTACCTTATCGCAGCTTTTCTAGTACCTGCATTATTGCCCACAGATACAATTCCTGAATTATCTGGGCGGGCCAACGCTTTCGACTACATGTCAAAAAACTCCACATGGGGCGATTGGGGAAATGAACCACATCCAGAAGGAAGTTCAATGGGTCATGACCAATCAGAACATGGGGGGAAATTCGCATGGTCTGAACTTGATCTATTCAGCGCGATAGTATATGGTTTTGGAGACTTGAACTGTCATCAAAAACATGAGAGGTCGTGGGACATAAATGGTAATCAAATGGCAGTATGCACTAGAGATGTTGGCATTTTCGCTGGTATTTTTGTTGGTGGCCTAATTTTTCGAAGGCGCGGGTTGAATCGCTGGACTGTAAGAGACTCAATCATCTCTGTTCTTCCTGATGAAAAGGTTGAACCAATATATTTCAAAGACCGCAGATTTCTGCTAGCATTTGGTGGAATTGCATTGCTCTTATTGCCTACAGCACTTGATGGAGGGCTACAAGCAATATCTGATTATGAATCAACAAATGCAAAGAGACTCTTGACTGGATTGATTATGGGAATTGGACTGGGTTTGTTTTTCTGTGCAGTATTCGCAGCAAATCCAAAACCATTTGATTTTGATGCAGAGAAAGTAAAACTACCCGCGAATGCTCGCCTTGTGCCTACTAAAGATAACAAAAGCGAAAGTGATAATGCGGCCTCTGAAGAAGAGTGAAGGATGGCTTTGAGAGTCCTGAATGCCTATAACTGAGTCTTAGCAAATGATTACTTCATAGCGACAGTTTATCCACCCCGCCGACTGTCATGGGTTGGGGGCGAAGCCATGTATCTCATCACCGTTGAAGGGGGCGATGGCAGTGGCAAGGGAATTGCAACCAAGATGTTGGAGGAAATTCTAATCCAAGAGTTCACTTTCTTTGGAGTTTGGGCTACTGGTGAGCCACGCCGCGAACACCCACTAGGTCAACTCGCCGTGGAATCTGTTAGGACAGGTGAGGCTGGCCCCGTCAGAGAAGCGAGCCTCTTTGCAGCAGACAGGTTAGATCATTCCCATGCTTGGATCCTACCACGATTGAGGAAGGGGACCGCTGTATTATCTGAGCGAAATGTACACTCCTCACTAGTTTACCAAGGGATAGTTGGTGAAATTGGGCTAGAAGAAACTGCCAAACTGAATAGTGCCGCATGTGTGCCTGACCTCTGTATTTGGGTAGATTGTGACCCTGAGATGGCACTGAGAAGAATTACGCATGGTACTCTTCGTGAAGCAACCTTAGATAAACAAGAATACTTCGAAACTGATGAATTACAGATCAAAATCAGAGCTGGTTATGCCTCACTTCTTGGAGGCGAAGTTCCTATTCCTGAACCATTCAACAAAGGAGTCTTGGTTGGCCCTATTCTGAATGATGGAACGAAAAATGATCTCCGTAAAAAACTACAGCGGGCAGTACGATCATTTCTACACCGGCGACCAATACCACTAAACATCTCAGCAGAAGATGTCGAATGTGAGATGTTAAAGAAAGCGATGCATGGTGAAAGAGGGCAAACTACACTTGATGTTCTTGAACAAGCCCCACAAAGAAGTAGTAAAGATTGGCTCAATGCAGAGCAACCATGGAAGGCCCTAAAAGAGGCACACACTCTATACCGAGAAGCATATGATTCGATAGAGCATGAAAGAAAAATGGACGTCCCCAGTAACCCACTACACCATACGGTGCTCTCGGTTGTAGGAACTCTTTCACTTCTCCCTGGTGCAGAAGTATCTAGCCTTCGAAAATGGTTAGGGCCGGTTCGCATGGTAAGTAGTAGACACACTCAAAGAATGCTCAAATTCCTACATGAACAATCTGGTTGGGTGCGTACTCACAAATCGTTGAGAGGTCGAGATGCACCGCGTTCTGAATTGCGCGCTGATTGGCAAGCATTCGGCCGACTTGGCATGGTAATTTGGCCTCTGAAAGAAGAGTTGTCTGAATGGGCAGTGGAAAATCCCAATGGTCGTTGGAGAAACGCACTTTCTGCTGTGATCGGAAAATCTCCTGATGAGGGAATGAATGCAAAATTAGAGGCTTGCGTAGCTAGGCTGAATGTTATTGGCTCTGGGATGGCTGGTGTAGCGCCGCCCACATCAGTCAATGAATTCCGCAACTGGTGGAGAGATGGCCCGAGTGCTTAAGGCCCTAGACAACAATCAAGAGTCATTGTTGATCATCGAATTGATTCTTGGCTAACATCAATAGCGCCATACCTAGAAGAATCAATAGTGGCCCGAAAAATATGCCACCTCGACTGAATAGACCTAGGCCACAAATCCACTGAGTACGACGGTATTTTTGGTGGCGGCGCGCCTCAAATCCACCAACAACACCGATTGCCGCTGAAATTAGAGTGATGAATGCAATCGCAGTTGACAATTGAACTGCCCCAGTTAAATTACTAGGCTTTCTCAAATCCGTAGAATCTACACCTTCACCCTCAACTAGAGTTAAGGTCAAATCAGGGATTTCCCCCGGGTAGAGAATTCTTTCAATAGTCACATAACCATCCATCTGGACTCTCAATAACATTGATTCTCTTGAAACTTCAGAAATGGTAAATCTACCCTCTGAATTAGTTTCAGTACGGCCTTCGGAATGATCATCCGATAATCGTATTAGTTCAATATCAACACCATCAAGGCCATCTCCACCTGTGCTATTTTCAGTATCCAATTCACTAAGCACTAAACCATGAACTTCAGCATCATCGTTATTCAAGAACATAGAACTTGATACCAAGTCTCTTGGGTCTGAACTAATCAATAATAGTCCACTTGCTGCTCCGATTGAACTTCCAACTATGATTAATAAGACTGCGAGATTCAATACCCATTCATCCTCGGATCGTTCACGGAGTGCAGCAGGAAGTCTGACTACTGCTGGGTCACCGCCATCTTCTACTGCCTTCATGGCGGCGCGGCGACGGCGACCTCTTGTGCGCTTCATTCTCCTTCTGCGCCTAGCAATTCTATCAGAAAATGTAGGTATTGAATTATCATCGGCATCGAACTCCAGTTCAATCTCTTCCTCCTTTTCGACGATGCCCTCCTCAACAAGTTCTTCACGGACTCGTGAACGCAGTGATTTGAGCCGCTCTTCGCGGTCTTTAGCGTCACTCATTCTCTATCCCCGCGATACTTCGTGGCCGCGGGGGGATTGTCAACCCCTCGGCTCCTAGTTAGTGAACCAAAGCCGTTTCCCCATAATACGAAAGCAGCGAAAGCGAAAAGCAGGCTAATCAAAATCATTAGAGAGGATTCAAGCATATCGTCCTGATTACCTAAGCCATCAATTACCTCTTCTGGCAAGTCAGAAGTTGAATTATCCTCAGCCATTACAGGGACCCAAGTCACTTGATGTATGATTGGCCACCTCTTCCCAGTCAGCCAGAAAGTTTCACTATCTGAATCATAAGCAATTCCATTCAACACACCTCCAGTAAGAGGCACAGGATAAATTGAGGCAGCATCTATTGTTCCAACTACCTCACCCGAACTCAAATTGATGATGAATATCCACTCCCAATGCCATACATTTGCAAATACATAATCCCCAATGCATTCCAACTCGTTAAGATTATCCAAAGGGGAACCATTGTATGAAACCGCTATGGTATCTACAACAGAAAAATTATCGTGGCTACGAATAGTTAAGTTTGAACTACCGTCACTCATCACGAAATTTGCACTATTGGAACAGAGCCCCCAGCCTTCCCCCTGATAGGAAAAATTACCCGTTTCGGTAAAAGTTTCAATATCATAGATATGTGCTATTTCACTCTTCCAAGTGAGTTGAACAAGTGAGCCATTGTATAGTGCTAGACCCTCACCAAACTCATTATTGTTGAGGGCTATAGAATTAACAACCTCACCTGTAGTAAGATTGACCTCTCTTAGAGTGGATTCATTATACCTGCCAGTACTCTCGTAAAGTACGCCATTGTGAATTAGAAGGCCTTGTGTAAATGCCTCATCATCATGAGAAACCGTTTGGATTATATCCACTTCATAATGATTAATTTCTAGCGGTTCAGCACTAATAATTGAGCCAAAATAGGGGCTAAAAAACACAGCCATTACCACCAAGGTAATGAGAAGTTTAGGAGATGAGAACTTCGAGACCATGTGATACCCCCGCCTTGGCGCGTATGAACCATGCTCCATGCGCTATTAAATAGGTCCTGAGCCAAGCATGACATGAGATAACGTAGTTATCCTCATGGTGGTATTGTAATGCAAGTTCGAACATCTATGTTCCTCACGATTTTGATGATAGCGGCAACACTAGGCCCAGCACTAGCGCCACAAGTTGCTGCTGAAGGGCAAAACAGCCCTCCTGTAGGGGAAATAATTGGCGATATAGCAGATTTTGATGCATCAATTCATGGCAAACCATACATGACTTTTGATAATGAGACCATCTATTCAGCCACTCGATTACACAAAATGGCGTGGGCTGATGCCGGGTATCCAAACCTAGTGATGCCATTCGCTCACAATAGCAATGGGAAATCAACCAGTAAAGCTTGCACACCAATGACAGAAGGGCAGAGCACTACCGTACCTATTAGCGGTAGTACCATCACGGTTGATGTAGAGAAAACCACCTCTACTGCGGCTTTCCTAGTAGAGTCTGGTGCATCAATATCAAGTTCTGTTTTGAACAATCTAGCCTCAACATGGAGTTCTTCGGTATATCCCACCAACACACAGTATTTCGGCACGGAGCCCGATTTAGACAACAACTGTCAAGTCCAAATTGTCATTTACGCAATTGATGGACCAGCCAACATTGGCGGATATTTCTCCCCGGGTATAGCAAATTCCAGAGAAGCAATCTATGTTGATATTGACGACCTCACTTGGGCTAACACCATTCTTGCCCATGAGTTCCAGCATTTATTGCATAACGCTCGTGATCCATTCGAATATCTATGGGTTGATGAAGGAAATGCAGATATGGCCGCTTACCTGAATTTTGGTGCTACTAGCACAATTATTGGACATGCAAATGCATGGGCACAGTTCCCTGAAACTTCCGTTAGATGGTGGAACCAATCAGACAATGGTGCTGACTATGGAGCAGGGTTCCTTTTCATGCTCTTCCTTGCTTCAAAACTTGGAGGAGGACAAGCAATCCAGAGCCTTGTCTCAGATACAGCTACTGGTGGAGATGGAATTGTCAATTTGGCTAACAATCCAATTCCTGGTTCGCCAGGTAACATAGGAAGCACCATGCCAGACATCTTCGCAAATTTCACGGTGGCTACTTTACTAGATGACTCGCAAAATCCCTTCGGACTAGACAATATTGATATGTACCAAAATTGCGGTAATTCACAATTTTGCAAGATGCAAATTACAGATGCAAATAGCAACTGGGGTAGCATTTGGCAACGACAGGGAGATGAACTCCATGGTTGGGGAGTCAGGGCTTACAAGTTCACAGGAGGGACTGGCTCGCCACTGAATGTAATGGTTCAAGCATCTGAAATCGGCTTTGCAGGAAGGCTTGTCTATCGAAATATAGCCACGGGAACTTGGACCTCTGAGCCTATGATATTCAATGGAGGAGTTGCTACTGGCCTCGTGACTGGTTTTGGAAATGTCTCTGATGAGGTGTATGTCTTGACTTGGTACGAAAGTCTAGTTGATGACTGTGACTATGCAATGGCCAACTGTGGGTGGCCTGGAGGATCTAGTGCCATCTACCCTACTGCGGCTGTTGATATCTATGCTACTCTCATCTCACAGCCCGCCACAATTAGGCAGGATGGGTTGAGAATGCATGACCGTGATAACAATACCATGGATGACACTATGGAGTGGATACTGGAAATTAATTCAACCGCATTTTGGGAATCACTCGACATAAAAATAGAGGCATTCCACAACAACACATTGTATGATGAAATCACAATTCCAATTGGCGTGGGTCAAGGGACGCCCACCAACCGTTCAGTTTGGTTTACACCCCCTTGGGATGGAGATTGGCAATTGTATGCAAGACTGTTTGACCAAATCGGTTATCCTGTTGCCAATGCAGCAGTATTGACACTACCTACAACCACATCAAATATGGCACCTGTATCTACTGGAAGTCTCTCTTCAAATACTTCACAGACTTGGCTACCAATCGAATTTATTGGTTCTGGTTATGACATATGGGGATTTTCATCTGATAACGAAACATTCACCCATAACGCCTCACCTACAGGTTACATCTGGGATTTCGGTGATGGAGGGCAATCATGGCTCAGAACTCCTTCTCGGGCTTACACCCAAGTTGGTGACTTCAACGCCACTCTAATGGTAACAGATATTGGAGGAATGAATAGCATTGAACAGGAATGGGCAATCAACATCACGGACACAATAGTGCCAACCGTAAAAATTTCAGTAGGCGGACAAGAAGTACAAGGTGGGTTGACTCTTTTGACAACACAAAGCGTCTTGTTTGAAGCGCACATGACCGATGATAATGTCCCCAATCAGCACTTAGACTTCCAATGGGACTGGGGAGATGGAACTTCTGAAGGAGGAATTGGCGAGATCGAAGCCGCTCATTCATGGAGTAATGGCTCTGCTAACGGTACAATTTACACTCTAACACTGACTGTTAGTGACGGGACCTTCGTCGCAAATCAGACACTCTACATTATCATCTTGAATAGAGTACCGCGTCAGATATTCGATTTACCAATAGATGTCGATACTTTGACTCCACTACCTCTTCCAACAGTATTCACAGATGACGATGGAACTATTTTATCATGGGAATGGTTTTTCGATGAAGCGGTCAATCTAGAAGGCGGTACGGTAACCAAGTCTAGTTCTTTTGATATGCTCGCTACAACTGATGAAAACCCCACCCCTGCATGGCTGACACCTGGTTTGAAGAATGTAACAATTATTGCCACGGACAATCATGGAAACAGCACTATGGCTGTTCTCAGAATCACCGTGAATAACCAACGCCCTGTGGCGCTCTTTGACAGACCTGATGACGGAGATACTGAAACCTCCTATATGTTCCAAAGTCACTCTTGGGATCCTGATGGGACAAATGGCAACATGTCTACCATTTGGACCATCTCCGAGGGAAACACCACAGTAACAAACCAAACTTCAATTGTCTTTACTTTCTCAACACCAGGCACTCATATTGTAGAACTTGTAGTCATTGATGAAAGAGGGCTTGCATCCCTACCTAAAGCTTACATCATTGTAATCAGTAATCCATTGCCAATCCCTGTGATGACCATTTAT
>Ga0208411_1001145_pt1 | contig 18491 bp, 20 predicted proteins | sample ETN01SmetaG_4_FD_185793 | JGI IMG/M metagenome (GOLD analysis project Ga0208411, IMG submission 185793) | Marine microbial and viral communities from oxygen minimum zone, Eastern Pacific Ocean - ETNP2014F12-01SV261 (SPAdes) (version 2) | ecosystem: Environmental > Aquatic > Marine > Oceanic ... | reverse complement strand
CTGCTACGGGTTCTGCTGCTACTGCTACGGGTTCTGCTGCTACTGCTACGGGTTCTGCTGCTACTGCTACGGGTTCTGCTGCTACTGCTACGGGTTCTGAACCCACATTATTCAAGAAATTAGCTATTTCATCGACTGAAGGTAATGAAGACAAACGATTTCCTGGCAAAAGTCTAGTTCCCATTTCTGGAATCATTTCACCACGAAGGCGCAAAACTGTATCCTTATCAATTTGAGTATATGAATCTGAATAATCTCCACCGCCTACTGAAGAGGGATACATTACAAATTCTCTCTGACGCCTTGCAGCCCTGACTGGCCGTGGCGGAAGTTTTACTTCTGATGAGGAAAAATCTTCTGGAATGTCTGTTAATCCAACGGTCGATGGTAAGGCCGTATAAAATTGAGGCTCTTCTACATCTGGCTTTTTCTTCCTTGAACGACGTCTTCTCCTAGGTTTCTTAGGTGAATTGACAATAAAATAAGATAATATAGATAAAGAAATCATACACAACAATGCTCCGACAATATTGCTAATTATTTTTGCAGCTATAAGGAAAAAAACGAGAAAAACAATAATCAATACGGAAGCTAATTGAACAGATAATGAACCAAAACTCAAACCTTTCTTTTTTGGTTTTCTGCGTGGACGCCTTCCCCCTTTTCTTTGATTACGGGCCATTTGGTTAACTCGTCACAGTAGATAGAGTATAAGGATTTACCTATGGGAAAGTCTTTTTGTATTAAGGCCTTAAGCAATAATAATGTCTTTACTTAGTATAAAAGATGACAATGGCGTTTTACATGAGTTTGCAAAAGGCACTAGTGCTTCAGAAGTTGTAAATAAAATAAAAGAAAATAACACAACTCCTATAGCTGTTAAAATAGACGGCATAGAGAAAGATTTGTCTTTTAAAATTGAAAGCAATTGTGATATAAAAATTATAACTGGTAAATCTGAAGAAGGATTATATATTTTAAGACATTCTTGCGCCCACTTATTGGCTCAAGCTGTTACTACTTTATTCCCTGAAGCTAAACCTACAATTGGCCCTCCTGTTGATAATGGATTTTATTATGATTTTTATATGGATCCCATAAATGAGCAAGATCTAAAAAATATAGAAAATCTAATGAAAAAAATAATCAAAAAAAGATTAAATGTTGAACGAGAAGAATATGATAATAAAACAATTCGAGAAATGTTCTCAGAAAATAAATTTAAAATGGAAATTTTAGATGAAAAAGTAGGTGAAGAGTCTGGAACTTCAGCATATAGGCAAGGTGATTTTGTTGATTTGTGTAGAGGACCTCATGTAAGTAATACTTCTTTCCTGAGATGGTTTAAATTAACAAATACAAGTCAAGCCTATTGGCGAGCTGATGCAAAAAGAGAATCATTAGTTAGAATTTACGGAATGTGCTACTCGACTAAAGAAGAGTTAAAGGAAAGACAAAGACAAATTGAAGAAGCTTCAAAAAGAGATCACAAGAAAATAGGAAAAGAGATGGAACTTTACACCATCAATGAAATGATTGGAAAGGGATTGCCTATTTGGTTACCTAATGGTGAAATCCTAAAAAATCAAATTGAAAATTATGCTATTGATGTCGAAGAAAAATATGGATATCAAAGAGTGACTACACCAGTATTAGGAAAAAAAGAACTCTTTGAGGCAAGCGGTCACCTTCCACATTATGCTGAATCCATGTATCCTGCTATGGAAATGGATGATGGAACCTATTACCTCAAAGCAATGAACTGTCCAATGCATCATTTAATATTCAAAGATAAAAAACGATCTTACAGAGAATTACCTGTCAGAATTGCTGAATATGGTACAGTTTATAGAAATGAATTATCTGGAACTTTAGCTGGACTCTTAAGAGTCAGAATGCTATCTATGAATGATGCACACATTTATTGCAGATTGGATCAAGTAGCCGAAGAATTTGCTCACAATATCAAAATGGTTCAAGAATATTATGAAACTTTTGGATTCAAAGATTATTATTTCAGATTATCACTATGGGATCCAGACAATAAATCAAAGTATATAGATCAACCGAAGAATTGGGAAATAACTCAAAATCATTTACGAACTATTTTAGAAGAATTAAATGTTAATTATGAAGAAGTTGTAGGAGAAGCTGCATTTTATGGACCTAAAGTAGATATTCAATTCAAAACCTTACTTGGCCGTGAAGAGTCAATGTCTACTATACAATTAGATTTTGCTGCTAAAGATAGATTTAATTTGTCTTTTATGGACAAAACAGGAAATGAAAATAATGATGTGTTTGTAATACATAGAGCTCCATTATCTACACACGAGCGATTTACTGCATTTTTAACTGAACACTGGGCTGGCAATTTCCCAACTTGGCTATCTCCTATTCAAGTAAAAATTATTACAATTTCTGAAAATCATGTAGAATATGGGAAAAAAGTTGAAGACGTTCTAAAAAATAATGATATACGTGTAGATTCAGACTATTCTGATAATACTATAGGAAAGAAAATAAGACTACATCGAAAAATGAGGCCAGCCTATATGATAATTATAGGTGAGGATGAACAAAAAAATAATTCTGTATCCATTAGAAAACGAAATGGTGAACAAAAGAATGATATTCCCTTAAATGAGTTTGTAGAATTATTGTCTAAAGAATGTGGAAATAAGGAACATAAAAACATATTTTAGAAAATGGCGCCGAGGGAGGGATTTGAACCCCCGAGGGAAATATCCCACCGGCTTTCAAGGCCGGCGCTATACCGGGCTAAGCGACCTCGGCTCATAAAAAAAGAGGTTAGCCCAAGCGAACCTTGGACTAACTATTTTTTGACTCTGAAAGTAAAATTTAAATTTACTTTCTACCGCGAGCCATCTCGGACCTAGCTACATCTCCATCCTTATCGATATAGTATAGGAATTTATCTTCTCTTGTGACACCAGCATCAGCAACTTTTTCTGGACCGCCACCGGTTTTCTTGCCGCCGCGTGCCATTTTTGTTCGCCATACGTGTCCGTCTTTTCCTAAATAATATAGGAATCCTGCTTCTTTTGTTACTCCTGTCTTTTCAACTTTTTCAGCCATGATTTAACACCACGGCTTTAGAAAGTGTAGTGTATATATACTTATCCTGTGAATATCGTCGACAAAAAAAGAAGAGATATGTTTATAACTAAGGTCCTAAAATAACAATCATGGACATGTCCACAGAAATTGGCGATGGAGTGATTATGGACTACTTCGTATCAATGCTATTGATAGGAATTGGCGTTGCTCTATTAGCTACAGGCTCATTTACATCATACTTTGGTGCAGGGAAATCTCAGAAGATAGGATTTGCTTTGTTATTTTTTGGAATAGCAACATTAGCCTATTTTATTTTACTTTACCCTCTTGAGGAGGATATATTTGTGGAAGCCCTAGTATCAGGCGTAGCTGCCCTTAGTGGAATGATAATAGGAATGTTTTTGATACTCTTTGTTCTAATGAAAGTAGACACTGTTGACGATTTGGAAGATTTAGATTTAGAAGATCTCGAAGACTTGGATTTAGATGAAGAACTCAAAAAATTAGAAAAAGAATTGAATGCTGAGTCGAATGATTCAAGTGAGGAGGAGGAATAAAATGGCAGATACAACTGAAGTTGCAATATCTATGCTCATAGTAGGTGCAGCATTATCTATGCTATTCATGGGACTACTAATTTCGTATTATGGAAGTAGTAAAACTAGAAATGTAGGATTTTTGTTCCTAATCATTGGTGCTGCTTTAGCATATTATGTAACATCTATGGCATACGATACTGTTGTATTCGTAAACTCTATTCTCGCATTCATAGGTGGAATGCTAGGTGGAATAATTGGTATTGTTATTTTCCTAGTTGCAATAATTAAATCATAATTTAATCAGCATTAGTCTAAAATAGAATAGCGATGCCTAAGCTTTGTGAAGTCTGAAGACGACCTTTGGGATACTGGAAAAGAAGATAAAAATTCTAACTCAGATAATGATGAGGATAATTCAACTCTCGATTTATCTGAGAACTCTCCAGAAAAAGATGAAGAAGAAATAAATTTAGAATTGCCTAAAGAAAAGGATGAAGATTGGGCAATTCCTTTAGCTGAAGACGTTGATGGACTAGATTTAAAAACTATAGGAATTGTAAGTACTGTTGTTATTCTTCTTTTAACTGGAACCCTTTTTGTCTTATTAAATGAGACTAATACTGAAATTGAAGTTCCGAATGAGAAATATGATGAGCAAATTAACTATAATGTAAATGGATTTATAAATTTTGACAGTAATTTAGATGTGCCTATCCCTTTTGGGTTTTTCGATAATGATATTGTAATAAATAATCTAGATGTTACTTTTCAGGGAGATTTAACACTTGGTATTGATGGACCTAAATGGGAAATTGAAAATGGCTATGGAGAAACAAGAAGTTCAGTTTTTAGAAAATATATTGAACAGAATCTAGATGATGTTGATGGAACTATTACTGAAAAGGGGGCTGAACAACCTGCTGAATTGGAAAATTCAAAAATAGTAAGCAGCCAGGATCAATATGTAGATAGCAGTTCCCTGAACGTAATTAAATCAGATATCGTCTCTAATGCATCCACTGCTAAAATTACAGGAATTGGACAAAGATGGGCATGGCAAAGTGCGACTGATTGGATTCCTAGACAACATAGCAATGGAATTTTGCCTCATGGAAATGCATATATTGGAAAAACTTTGACCGAGGGAGATAGTGGAACACTATACGAAAGTGGCATCCAATTTACTACTAAAGTCTCTGGAGGTGAAAAAATTGAGGATCATGATACTGTGAGAATACAAATTAAAACCTCTTATGTTTCAGATTCGCTACTTGGATATGAATATGAATATAGTTATACTTTTTCATTTTATATGTCAGAAATTAGTAGTCTTCCTCTAAAATTTGAAATGAGGCTAAGTTCTGAAGCTAAATCTCCAGGTGCTCAATTATATTCAATTGATTTGAAATATACAGCCACTGCTAAAGATGTTTTTGAAGGAAATGAATTTGTTCCAACCAAAAATTACGACTCTGTTTCAGCTAATAGTCAAGGTGAATTCCTGAACTGGGATAACGGGGCGCCAGCTTTTGGAACTACATGCAATGAAAATTCTCAATTAAACGAAAATTTTAACCTCCAAACTGGAATCGCTGCTGCGAGAAATAACCTCTCTTCTTTTGATAATTATATTGCCAAAAATGAAGATGCCTTTGTTATTGAGGCTAAGTATAGTGCAAAAAATAATTACAAATGGAATTTTACAATGGCCCCCCATAATGAACAATCTCAAAAAGTAGATGGATGGACTCTAAATTATATTGAAGAAAAAGATAACAATACTATTATTGTAAATGGAACTGAAAAAGAGTTGGATAATCCTATCCTTAAAATGGAAGAAATCGAAACTCCTTTAACTGTTTGTTCTGCTGAGAATCTTATGACTCAATTTGAGGGAATCGCAGACTGGGCTATCGATAAAAATACAAATAATGTAAATTACGAAGAAACAACACTTATTCTTGGACAAAATTTAATTTCTGAACAAAGTTTATCTTCTCCAACCTCTATTCTTGATTTTGGAAACCTAGATTTAATTACTGCAATCTCCGATTTAAATTCCGGAAATTTGAACTTTAATGATTATTCAAATAATATAGATGTCGATACGGCCGGAAGTTATGCCTATTTTTTGGACCGTGAAGGCGTTATAACCTATAATCCATCCGGCTCTAAAGAATTAGGCTACGATTACCAAGAAGTTGCTGGAATTGATGCAAATAATGGTCTTGTTATGTTTAATTTGCAATCTAGAAGTGCGCTTTAACCTATATAATTAACATCCACTTTATCTTCAACTTCAGATTCATTCTCTTTTAATTGATTTGTAATACTATCAACTTGTTTAGCTCTTTTTTCTAATTCTTTTAAATCTATCTTTATGTTTAATAATTTTTGAAGTGATTTCAACAAAATACTTGCAGATTTAGGATCTACCATATATCCACTAGTTTCTCCCATTAAACAACCGCCTTCAATTCCCTGAAGTTTACCTAAACCTAACAATAAACCTGAAGCTCCAACAATACCTGCGCCAGGCTCTCCATCGATGAATTCAATATCTGCAGATTTGAATAAATTTACCATATTTTCGGAAGTAGCTGCACCAAGTACCCTCGGCTCTGGAACTAATTTGCCTAAACCATATCCACCCAATGTGTAAATGCTAGTAACTCCCATATCCTTGGCCAATGAAATTAGTTGATTACACAACTCATATTGACCAGATGAATCCATACCTTGATATTCGCCAACTAAAAATAACAAATCTTTATTCTTTCCTTTACCTTTGTGATAATAAAGCTCATTGTTAACTAATTTTACAACTCCATCATCATCTATCAAAACTTGAGGAGGAAAATGTGAAGAATATATTTCTGTACATTTCTTAGCCTTTAATTCTTCAATCAAATGCATTGCTGCTAGTTTACCAACATTTCCTACGCCTGGTAAGCCCTCAAGAAGAATTGCATCTTTTAATTTAATATCTTCTATTTTTACAATTTCTGTAAAACTCAATTGAATTTCTCCCTCAACATTCTTCTATACTTACCATATTTATCCTCAGGGGAGAATTTGGGAGGTAAAGGATTTGAAGTTTTACCGCTGCATTTAGTGCAGGTAGACTCTAGAGTAAATGTGTTACATTCTTTACAATGGGAAATAGATGAACGCATTATGCCCTCTCAAAAGAACCTACGCCACCCTCTTTCTTGAGGATTTTTAAAACTAGATCTACTGCAGATTTTAATTCTTCTTCTGCTTGTTTATAATTTGGTGCCTTAACTAATATTCTATAATTTGGTGCTCCATCTGAAGTTATAGTTAATTTACTATCTTCATGAATTGCTTCTGGACCCATAAGTGAAGTTTTGATACCTTCGACACCATCCTCTTTCTCGGAAACTAAACTAAGCATACCTCCAATAGTAACATACGGTGGTGTAACATTTTCAACGCCCACTTTGATAAATTCAGAAACCCATGGTCCCTTCCAAGATTTTTTGAAATCCTCACTATTGATAACTGATTCTTCAAAAGCTACATACAAACTTTCATAATTATTCACAAGATCATTTCGAACTTCTTTGCGCAACTTCTCATAATCTACTTTTATATTTTTAGCTACAAGTTCAAGTAATTTTGAAGCACGTTGCTCATTCTTCCACTCCCTTATCTTTTCTTTCTTTCTATGTCCTGAAACTTGCCTTACAGATGCATCTATTATCTTACTACCTTTCTTAACCTTTGTAACTTTAGCAACAACCATTTGGCCTTCACGAATGAAATCTCGTATGTATTTCACCCAGCCAGAAGCTACTTCTGATATATGAACAAAAGCTTTCTGATCAGTATATTCAAGTAATTCTAAGGTGGCTCCAAAATCTTTTACTTCTATAACGCGCCCAATGATATAATCGCCATCTTCAGGTACGTCCAAAGGACTCACTCAAGCTCCTCTATTATTTCTCCAAGAATCTTTGCTTTACCGCCAGTTGGAAGTGCTATAGTTGAACCAGTTACTGGATCTTTTATTACTGTATCGCACTTATCAAAAATGACCACTGTGTAGTCACTGTCAGGGCTCTTAACCTTTAGAAATTTACTTTTTGTCATTATTACTCCGTTAATTCGAACTTTTTAGCTCTAAAATTTTTCTTGTGATGTGCTTTACCAGTTTCAGTACATCTATATCTGACATAAACTCTTTTTGTAGGTTTTTCACGCCCTTCTGGCTTAGGTCTAGGAAAACCACCATATCCTGATGTTACACTTCTAAATTTCCTTTGCCCTCTTGCTAATTCAGAAGCTCTTTTCTTCTTAACGACTTCAATTTCATGAAGAGTATGCTTTTTTGCATAAGGGCTATACATCTTAACTTTTCGTGGGATTTTCATGATATCTGAGTCCTCAGGAAACGCTCCGAGCCAAAGGGTTTAATAAAGCTAATCCAAAAAATCAATTCAATGCTTTAATTTCTTTGTGCTTAAAACCAAAAAGTGCTTGTACTAATGCAAAAGGAAGTTTTAACCAAAAATTAGTTGTGGCTTTTCCTTCATATTCACCTCTAGTTAGAGTAGCTAACATTCCAAAAAGTGCAGGAGTTTTTCCTAACGCAAAACCCATTCTCATAAAAAATGGTTTGTATATTCTATGCTTAGTTTTTGCTGCTCGATACATATCTCTACTATAATGAGAACGCCAATATTGTTCAAACAAAGTTGGATCGCCTTTAGAAATTGCTTTTGCTGAAAGTCTACCACCTAATGCCGAATGATTAAGCCCTTCACCATGAATAGGATTCACATGACCTGCTGCATCACCACATAGGACCCAATTTTTCCCCGAAACGGGTTCGTCGAATAAATTAGGGTCATTATAGGAAGGGATTACAGAACCAAACTTTTTACAATCTACAATTTCACCTGTTTCTTCCAACTTCCATTTGCCATTACGGACAAACTCTCCTGGCCATCTCTCTGAAAGAAGCTTGTCAAGAGCTTCACGCATACCTGGAGTTCCAGAATTATAACAATATCCTATATTGTAATGATCGTTTTTAGGAAATACCCAAAGATAACCTTCTTCACCTGGTAAGGCCCCAAGAATAAATTCAACTTCATTTTCATCAGGTTTTATTGCTAAATAATATCCTGCTGCTGCAAAAAGATGTTCCCTAGGTATTCTTTCCATAAAATGTTTACGGGTGAAACCATTTACACCATCTGCGCCAATCACATATTTTGATTTATACTTACCATTTATATGCCAAATATTATCAATCAATTCTAATGATTTTACTCTTTCAATAACATGGCCTGCCCCTGCTTCTTTAGCTCTATTAAATAAATAAAAATCCCAGTCATCCCTTCTAATTAATTTTCCCTTGTTCACTGGAATTTTTAGTTTAGTATTATTATATGTAAAAGAAATTGAAGACATTTCACACTCAATCGATTCTTCTGGCGCATCCATCCATTCGATACCTTTAACCGGTAAACCTCCTCCACAGGCTTTCCTTCTAGGATGAGCGTAGTCAAACAAAAGTACTGATAAACCACGCTCAGCGGCCTCACGAGCTGCTGATGACCCTGCTGGCCCTCCACCTATCACTGCAACGTCTACTATTTCCACAAAATACTATCTCGAATGCTCTAAATTAAGTTTTATGATTCTGCCTGAATTTTGGAATAGGATATTTGACTTTTGCGCCCATCAATTGACTTGAAAATGCAACCTTGTAGAATTAAATCTTGTTTGCCTTTTCTAGAAACCACATAAATAACCCGAGGCTCTTGAAAATCTAGAATAGTAAACAAGGGATCCTCTAACTTTGTAAATATCAAAGATGCCATTCTATTATTGTAAACTTCAAACAATTCAAAATCAAAACCTCTACCTTCTATAAATATTCTATGATTCTGCCCCGAAAAATTAAAACTAGGACTTTCATCATTGATTGAATCCATACTAACTTAGTTTAACCGTATTTATAGAGCTTAGTCTAATCCTAAATTAGAATTTAATTTTATAAAAGCTGGACCCCATTTGAAAATGGACATTACTCTCTCAGCCTGCTCATATTGTTTACAAATGATTAGTGCAGAAGCAATTGCTTCAGCTGTGGTTAGTTTACCTACCTTGCCTGAATTGACAGGATTGGCTGGAACAATAGAAGGTAGACTTCTAGGCTCCAAACCCATTAATCGTAAATGTGAGAAAGTTTCCGAAGCTTTATTCCATGAACAATCTACTCCTACAATTCCCCCGACTTCTGCAAGAATAATGTCTTCTTCACTAAGAACTCTTTCTGAAAAAGGATCTAAAACAATACCCATAGGAGGGAGTGTCCTGAACGAAGAGTGATTATCTGAAAGATTAAACCGTTCTAATCTTTTAGCAGTGCACTTCTTAGGATCGTCCTGATCAAAACAAAGAATTCTTATGCTAAATGACATGTAATGAAAAATCCACCGGTTTTGATGACATTGTCAGACTACCTAAACTTATGAAATCTGCATGCTCTGCATAATCTGCTACATTATCTATAGTAACTCCGCCTGATATTTCAATTTCTATTTTAGAAAACTGTTTTAATTTCTTTATAGTTTTTGCAGCTTCTTGAGGTGTGAAATTATCAAGCATTACTCTATCTGCACCACATCTTGCTATTTCTATAGCTTGTTCCTCGTTATCAGCTTCAACTTCAAGCATTAAATTAGGATATTCTTCTCTAGAAGATTTGATAGATTCCTCTATACTTTTGGATAACTTAAGGTGGTTATCTTTAATCAATATTGCATCATCTAAACGCATACGATGTGTCGCGCCACCACCATGAACCACTGCTTCTTTCTCTAATCTTCTTAAACCTGGAAGCGTCTTTCGTGTAGCTAATATTTGTATTTTAGAATTTACTTTTTTCGCTATCTTTACTATTTTATTTGTATATGTAGAAACTCCACTGAGATGACTCAATATATTTAGCAAAAGGCGCTCTGTTGCTAAAATATCATGCGCTTTACCATTAAGCATAATTATTAAATCTGAATTAATAGAATCTCCATCTTTATAATTAGTACTAAAATGGATATTGTGACGTTCTAAAAGATCTCCAACAACTTCCAATCCTGAAATAACACCAGGACCTCCAGTCACTCTAGCTTTACAAATTTGGTTATCAACTACTGATTGGCTAGTAAAATCGCCTTTACCAAAGTCCTCTGCAAACCAATCGTCTAGTTTATCTTGCATTGCGAATACTGCCTAGATTATTTGATTTAAGCTCTTCTGCGTAAAACAACTAATGTAGTTAATGCCAATAATGAAGTAATTAATCCAAAGCCAGGTGTAGAACTATCGTCATCTGACTCTATTTCTTCTACTTCTACTTCCCCACCGCCTGTTGTTTCTTTAACTTCAATATTTGCTGAGAAGTCTGGACTAGTGTATTCACTGCTATCTGCTGATGTTACCACTACTTGGAAAGTATAATCTCTGCCTGATAACGCTGCTGCATCTGGCGATAATGTGATTGTTATAGCTTGTGTTTGTCCTCGTCCTATTTGCATAGTTTCTACTCCTAATGAAGCCCAACTTGGAGCATTAGTCATAGCTAAGGATAATGTATCTATTCCATTACCATTATTTGTAACATTTAATTTCAACTGAATTTGTGTTTCTTGGGTAACTTTTACAGTACCGTCTGAACCACTTACATAGCCTAAACCAATATCATAAACTTGAGATGTAGACACTGAAACTGTACTATTTGCAGTTGATTCAGTATCTGATGAGATAACTGTTACAACCATATCTCCGCTACCTACTCCTGCATCTCTATCTAAAGGAATTGTAACTGTTAATGTAAATTGTGCTCCACTAACTGCAGCAATTGTAATATTATCTTGACCCAAAACTGGATTCCAAACTGCTGGCCCTTCTGCAGAAATACTGAAAGTATCTTGCCCATTGCCTGTATTAGTTATATTGAAAATAAAATCAACTGATTGTCCAGGTTTATTTTCTTTAGAATCTGAATCAACTGATAATGTGACGCCATAATGTTGATTTACTGTTGCAGTGAAATCTTGTGCTGCTGTCTGAGTATCATCTCCATTACTAAATGCACTCATCGAAAATGTAGCTACAGAACCTGCTAATGCATCACTAGGGACACTTAAAACAACTTCAAATGAATAAAAACCACTCCAACTAATTGTATCTGTCACCATAGCCTCATCTGTATCTACATTCAAAGTCCATCCTGCTGGAAGTCCTTGGTCATCCCAATTTATTGTAAAATCATCATCAGTATTACCTAAATTATTTACTCTAACTGTCCAATCAGCTACAGAAGCACCTGCACTTAGATCTACTTCTCTACTGCCAGCTCCATCTAATTTAATTCCAAACATTTCAGAAGCTGAAACGGGAATACTAATCATACCAAATGGTTGATAATATGGGAAACCAAAAGGATCATTTGGATCAACACTAAAAGCCTGGAAATCTAAATCTGCACTACCTGCTTTTACTTTGCTGCTTAGCTCAATTTTGATATCCCAGGTATAAGTTTGACCTGCTGTAAGCCCCTCAAGAACTCCACCTTGGAATGAATCCCAAGCTGGATCCTCACTAGATATTGTCCAACCACCTAAACCACCAAATTGCACAGTTATTGAATCCATAATGTCTACAGCTTGTGTACCTCCACCTGGAAGTTTCTCAACTGCAATATTTTCTACCATAATTTGGTAAGTAAAATTAGTTCCAATATCATAAGTATTTACTGCTGGAGATGCAGGAAACTCAGATTGATAAGCCATCCAATTTGAAACGACTATAACTGTATCAGATACCTCATATTCAGCCTCATCAGCAGTTACTGCAAGGTTCATGTAAACAAAATTAGACATATCTATTTTTGCTCCAAATCCTACTACTGCATCAATACTAACTTGTGCAAGTGCTCCTGATGCTAATGAACCTAAGTCCATTCCTCCAGTTGCATTAGAACCTGAATAAGTAAATGTTACATTGTCACTTAACCAACTTTCATCATCAAATGAAGCGTCTATAATCACTGAAGTGAAATCTGTATCTCCATCATTTGTGATAGTTACTGTAAAAGATGCAGTACCGTTTACAGAAGCAAATGAATATTCATTGTGATCTGCGGCAACATCTATGTTCAAAGACGAAGCTGCACTAACTGGAACAAATACCAAAGCCGAAGCTAATAGTAAAGAAATTGCGAACAGTGGCAGAAATTGCCGACTAACTAGCATTAAATTTGCTCCTTAAAGCCTACGGCGTAGTAAAAGTACTGCACCAATTGCTGCTATTGCTGGAAGGAATCCAAATCCTGGTAAACCACCATCATCGTCATCTACTTCCTCTGTTGTTGGACCTGAAGTGTCTGTTGATTTCTCAACTACAGTTACTGTAAAATCTCCAGTTGTAGAAGTTGTTGTTCCGTCTGAAGATGTTGCTACTATTTGGAATGTCTTAGCTCCTAATGATCCTGAAGCTGGGGCCAATACATCAACTGTGACTGTAGAGGATTGTCCAGGGCCAACTAATACTGTACTTTGTCCTAAAGTTACCCAAGATGGGTGATTTGCTAATGCTACACCTATGTTATCATTTCCATTACCATTATTTGTAACATTAAATTTCAACTGCAAAGCCATTCCTTCTTGGACTGAAGCACTAGCCATTGAAGCATTATAGTAGTAACCTGCACTAATATCAAACACTTGGTTTGAAGAAAGTTGAACTGACGTATGTGCTTCATAAGCACACTCTGTTGTATCTTCTCCACAACCTTCAGAATAAGCATGAACCATAGCCACACCGCTACTTGCTGCAGAACTTGAATCTGATGGTACTGTCAATGTGAATACAACTTGTGCATCTTCACCAGATAATATTGTGGAATTCATCTCAGAAAGAGTTGGCGTCCATGCTTGAGCACCCATTGTCATGTATGACACTGTATCTTCACCATTACCTGTGTTTGTAACTGTAACTGTATAATCTGCTGATACGCCTGGATTTGCACTATCTGTAGATTTGTCTACACTCATAGATATTCCATAACATTGCAATACAGTTGCACTAAATTCTTGTGTTTGTTCTTCATTAGTGTCAGCTAATGCTGAACTAACTGTCATGGTGAAACCATGCTTTGTACCCGCTGCTAATCCACTAGGAACTGTCATATCAATAGCGAATGATACTTGACCGGCTTCTGCTTTAGGTACAATACTGCCTGTATTTCCATCACTAGCGCCACTAACGCTCCAGGCTGCTGCAACGGCGTTTGATGTGTCAAAAGTAACATCAAAATTATCGGCCGTATTTCCCATATTTTTTACAACTACATTCCAAGAGACTGTCTTATCTTGATCTGTACAGCCGTTATCTACATCATGATTACCTGAGCCTATTACAAGGACGCCGAAATTATCTTCAACCATCATTTCGAAGCCCAAAAATCTCATTACGCCGTTATCATCTGAAATTTGAAACATCAACTCTGCATTATAGCCCAAATAGGATGAAGCAAGAGCGTTTTGACCCTGTAACCTAACTTCCATTACAAAATCATAACTTGCACCTGCATCAATATAGCCAAGTGTAAACTCTCCTTTACCTCCATTGCCCATATCATCCCAACCAGCGTCATCACTGTCAATATCCCAACCTTCTGTTACACTGTTAAGAGCTATCCTTACTTCGTCACTGAAAGCTACTGAATCTCCTTCCGCATTAAGTTTATTATTGTGTATAGTTATAGTATACAAATTACAATCTACTGCTGTTGCACAATTATCATCTCCAGCATCAGTTTCATCATATGTTTTCACATCTGTATCTGTTGTAGTTACACTCCAATCTGAAACAATAACTTGCGCATTCACATCAAGTGCTGTAGAATTAGATGAATCTACTGAAATTACCATCTCTGAAGAATCTCCATTACTTACATTGCCTTCAATCACAACACTAATACAAAAATCTAAAGTTCCATCAAGAGTACCAAAATTATAGCTACCAGTACCGAAATCGTCTCCATCATCTATTGCACAAGATGAACCATCCCAAACTCCAATAGATGCTTGATCTGAATTCCATCCCTCTTCCGCGAATGTTGTAGTAACTGTCAAGTTATCATCAGCGTTAGCTGAAGTACTTGATACGCTTCCTGTAAAGCTTGCATGTCCATGTTTTGCACCGTATGAGGTTAGTCCATTGTCTCCTACTACAGTTACAGATAACTCCCCCTCTCCTGCGCTAACATTAGGCATTACTAAAACAGATGCAATCAAAGCTAAAGTAGCTACAAAAGCACCCAATTTGTTTATATTTTGTTCCATTTTTTCACCTTTTTTTCGACCTATTACACCTTTAACTATCGGTACAAGGTAACTGTACTCATTGTAACACGTATTTAAAAAGCTTCTGAAAAAAATAATACGCCTATTGAGTTTATTTGTTTTACAAAAAACTTAGTAAGTCTTTTATAGTTGGACCACTAGCGAAGATTCTAATTTCTTAGTAACTAGGAAGGTAAAAAAATGCGAGAACATTCACGATTTGAAAAAGCTAGAGTTATAGGTGCAAGGGCATTGCAAATTTCAATGGGAGCACCCGTAGACATTAAAGTGCCTAAAGAAATTATAGATCCAGTTATAATTGCTCAAATGGAATACGATACCAATGCCATACCTATTGATATTGTTGATCGAGAAAAGAAGTGATTATTAAAGACATTAATCTTAGAAAAATAATCGATTCTCGAGGAAACTCTACTGTAGAAGCTGACGTTGTTACTAATGATGGATTCGGTAGGGCTGCAGCTCCTGCAGGTGCATCAACTGGTACTTTTGAAGCTCAGGCGTGGCCAAAAAATGATGTTAATTTAGGAATAAGTAATGCGAATGAAAATGTAATACCTTCACTAATCGGAATAACTGCTAACGAACAAGAACTATTTGATAAGACAATAAAAGATATTGATGGTACTGATAATTTACAAAATGTTGGAGGAAATATTGCTGTCGCTCTTTCATTAGCCTGTGCAAAGGCAGCAGCTAATAGTAAAAATATTCCTCTTTTTGAACATGTAAGTAAAACAAAATCATACTCCATTCCAGCGCCCATGTCTAATGTTCTTGGAGGTGGAGCTCACGCAATAGGTGGCACTGATATTCAGGAATATTTAGTTACCTCTTTTGATAACGACATAAACACTGCAATCGAAACTAATGCTGCAGTTCACAAGGAAGTCGCCAAAATATTGAAAAATAAATTCCCCAACATCGCACTTGGAAAAGGAGATGAGGGGGCTTGGGTTGCACCTTTAGAGAATGTAGAGGCTTTAGAACTCGTAACAAAAGCTGTAGATAATGTTCAAAAAGAAACTGGTGTTGAAATAAGAACTGGTTTAGATGTTGCAGCTAGTGAATTTTACAAAAAAGGAAAATATGTCTACAAGGAACAAACTCTGACCCCTGAAGAACAAGTTGATTTTATGTTAGGATTAATTGAAGAATATGACTTGCACTCTGTAGAAGATCCTCTCGATCAAAATGATTTTGATTCATGGGCTTCTTTAACTGATCAAACTGATGCTCTAATTATTGGCGATGATCTATATGTCACTAATTCAGAAAGATTAAAACAAGGTATCGAAAAGAAATCAACTAATTCAATCTTGATTAAACCTAACCAAATTGGAACCCTAACTGACACCATCAAAACTGTGGAAATGGCTAGAGACTCTGACATGGCTACAATAATCTCGCATCGTAGCGGAGAAACTACTGATGCCTCTATAGCTCACCTTGGAGTTGCCTTTGAATCTCATGCCATAAAAACTGGGATTATGGGCGGTGAAAGGATTGCAAAGCTTAATGAACTGGTCCGAATCAGCGAGAAATTCCTATGACTGAAGTCGAAGCAAAAGAACTGCTCATCGATGAGGATACTTTCCTCACCTGTGGAGTCCACATTGGAACCAAGCAAAAGAGTAAGGATATGGAACCTTATGTCTACAAAGTAAGAGATGACGGATTAAGAATACTTAATGTCAATATGACCTCTGAAAAAGTAGTAGAAGCTGCTCAATTCCTAAAGGATTATGATCCTAAAGACGTTCTAGTAGTTTCTGCAAGACAATACGGATGGAAACCTGCAACTAAATTCGCAGAAAGCTGTGGATTTGAGTGTATTGCTGGGCGTTTTACCCCAGGTAGATTAACAAATCCTGAAATGAGATTCTTTATTGAACCAAAAGTTATCGTTCTAACTGATCCTGCTGCAGATGCACAGGCTTTCAGAGAAGCTACAAACATAAGTATCCCTGTAATTGCAATGTGTGATTCTAACAACTTAACTACTAATGTAGATGTTATAATTCCTGGAAATAATAAAGGACGAAGATCATTAGCATTAATTTACTGGTTATTATCAAGAGAAATCTTGAGAATAAGAGGTGAATTGGGTGCAGATGAAGACCTTGAAGAAACCATTGACGATTTCGAAGCTCCATTAATTTAGATTAAAAGGTTTTCTTTTTAACAAGTAAGCCATAGGGCTACTGTGTGGGTAATCGAAATATTATATTTCATTTACGTTTTAATTAGGTTAAGGGTAGAAATTCCTTTTTATTCTAGAGAAGAATATCGCGATAACATTACATTCTGGGCTAGAAAATTAACTAAAAGATATAATACTAAATTGTACGTTCATGGTAAACCAAAACCTGGTTTTTTAGCTGCCAACCATACCAGTTATCTAGATCCTGTTGTTGTTTTATCTCTAAAAAGTGGAGGAGCTGTTTCAAAAATTGAAGTTAAGGATTATTTACTTTTTGGACCTATAGCAAGTAAAGTTGGTATGTTGTGGGTAAATCGAGAGAATAACAAATCTAGAGGCAGTGTAATCGATTCTTTGAACAAATGGGATGCCATTAATGAACCTTTATGGATTTTTCCTGAAGGAACAACTTCCACATTTGGAGAATTGGATCCATTTAAGATGGGCGTGTTCAAGGCCTCTGAGAATACAGGGCAACCCATCCAACCACTAGTCTTCTGCTACCGAAACAAGGCCGTCGACTGGGGAAGAACTGGACTCGAAAAGGACCTTTTCCAAAGTATTTTAGATTTTTATCGTAACAATGTAAAAACTGATGTCTATTGCTTCTGGCTAGATCCTATTACTGTAAAACCTGGAGAAGCCCAGAAAGAAGCTGATAAACTCCATTCCACTATGCTAAAATATATTAGAATTTTTGAGAAACATGAAAATGAGTAAAGAAGACGATAACTTATCACAGGATTCAGACGAATATAGAAGATGGAAAGCTGGAACCGCTGAGGATGTTGTCCATTTATGCCCCAGAGGGTGTAAAGGTTCTCTTGTAGAACAAGAGGGACTTTTGATGTGTAACGAATGTGATGGTTTCAAATGTAGTGTGGAGAAACTAACTGAAGGCACACAAGGATTTCTTGAAAAAATGGATGGAGTGCATGTAGTAAAAGACATAATTTCTAATTTTATACGCAACGGTAAGGAAGAAGAATTAATTTGTCCTCTGTGCAATAAAAAAATGAATGAAATTGAACTTGAATATGACCCGAATCATGTAGGTAGTTTCCAACCAATAACTGGTGGAGCAATTCACGTAGCGGCAGATATTGACCATCCAATTTTTCTATTGTTTGGCGTAATCTTACTAAGTGTAGAAGCTGTAAACGTAACGGGGCATTTGGCTAAAAAAACTGCATCTGCTGTTAAAACAAAAAATATCAAAACCATAACGCTTGATGGATGTGCAAGTTGTGAAAGTATGTGGTT
>Ga0208411_1001130_pt1 | contig 18631 bp, 17 predicted proteins | sample ETN01SmetaG_4_FD_185793 | JGI IMG/M metagenome (GOLD analysis project Ga0208411, IMG submission 185793) | Marine microbial and viral communities from oxygen minimum zone, Eastern Pacific Ocean - ETNP2014F12-01SV261 (SPAdes) (version 2) | ecosystem: Environmental > Aquatic > Marine > Oceanic ... | reverse complement strand
GCACCACTATCACCCAGATCTAAGGCACTGCTTTTTAGCTCAGAGAGTACTTGATCAGGCTTCCAATCTGGATTAATCTGCAACATCAGAGCACTAATACCACTGACAATTGGAGCAGCAAATGATGTTCCGCTTGCTACGGCGTAACAAGAGTTATTTGTTATGCAATTGTTGTAGTCATCATCGTTGGTGTTGCCAATATAAATTCCTGTATCAGAAGCTGAAGTTGGGTAAGCAAGAGTAATTTTTCCGCCAGGTGCTGCAATACAATAATCTTGAGCAACGCCACATCTGTTAGAAAAATCACTAATTACTCCATTCTCATCAACTGACACAACTGCAATAGAATGCCCTTGGATTTCAGGAATGTAATGAGCCATTCCTGGAAAAATTTCAGGACTTGAATAATCTGCGCCTTGTGCTGCATAACCGCCTGCATTTCCAGCAGCCCAAACATAAATTGTTTTTTCTGAATTAGGTGTGCCAACTTGTGACATTTCTGCAATAGTGTTTGGAAAAGCATACCTTACTTGAGCTTCAGTATAATCATTGATATTGCCTGAATAACCATAACTATTATTAACTATATCAACGTCATACTCGTTATATATCTCAAATAGTTGACTGAAAAAATTATCTATCCCCGTAAAATCTGGAGCACCTGTAACGTTTCCTGATCCATCATCATCCCCAATATCAACTGGATCATAGTTTGGGTCTGGTTCAGCAAGTTGGATTGCTACAAATAATACATTTGCCTCAAAAGCCACGCCATGCATAGGTGTTGTATCTGTTTTATCTTGCTTGCCAGCAGCCACTGAAGCTACCATAGTCCCATGTCTTTTTTGTCTTGTATTTGGTGTGTAATTTGAGTAGTTGAGAGCACTATTATCTGACAATCTTCCAACGCTGATTTCAACATGTGAGTCATCTAATCCAGAATCAGTAATTCCAATAGTAACGCCAAGACCTGTTGCGCCTCTAGCATAAGCCGAGGAAGCATTAACCATATTTAAACCCCATTGACTTTGGTACTCGTAGTAACCTTCATATTGGTCTTTAAGCTCATCAAAGGAAAGGCTTGGTGGGGGTGTGGGCGGTGTAGGTGTTTGAGAAACTACAGGCGAGTTATTAGAGCCTCCACCACCACCTCCACCACATGAAATAAGAGAAAATAAAATCAAAGCCAGAGTTCTGTTTTGCTTCATAATGGTTTAGGATTCTTTGATTATTATTAAATTAAAAATATGTCTGATAAATATAACGAAGTTTTAGCAAATCTGACAGCAGAAGATCAAATTTTTGCTTTTGAAGAAGTAACCCATTTCACAGGAATAACTTACCGCGAATTTAAGAATACCCCCAAAACATTGGCAAGTTTTTATGAGTTTGGACTTTCATTTCCAGAATGGGAATTCATTGTTTTTAATGACGAGAGATATAGCTATCAAGATATCCACATTAAGGCAGCTCAAACTGCAAATGCTCTTAAAAATGCTGGCATTAAAAAAGGTGATAGAGTCGCTATTTGTATGGCAAATAACCCTGAATATATTATTACATTTATGGCAGTGACTTCTATGGGAGCAGTTTGTGTTTTGCTTAATTCTTGGTGGGTACCTGATGAAGTTAAATATGGATTAGAGAATTCTGGGGCCAGTATATTAATTGCAGATGAGAAAAGGTTATTAGGTTTGGAAAAATTTACTGAGTTAAAAAAGATTGTTGTTAGATCTTCAAACAACTCAGATGAATATGAAGATTTTAATACCTTTATAAAAAATCAATCTGAAAGCTTTGATGATTCAGGTTTAGATACTAATGATAATGCAACAATTTTTTATACCTCAGGATCAACTGGTTTTCCAAAAGGAGTCCTATCTACCCATAGAAATATTCTTTCGACATTGTTTAGCTGGGCTTTGGTAACAACATTAAAAAGAGAGGTTGAAGATGTAGCTGATAATTTAGAATCTGATTCTATTGTTAATACCTCTGAACAACAATCAGCAATTCTTCATTGCGTTCCTTTGTTTCACGTTACTGGAAGTCATTCAGGGTTTCTGATGAGCATCATTGCAGGAAGAAAGATGGTCATGATGTCTAAGTGGGATCCAGGTGCCGCACTTCAATTAATTCAAGATGAAAAGATAGGAGCTATTACAGGTGTTCCAACTCAAACTTGGGATTTATTGACGCACCCAGATAAGGATAAATATGATCTTTCTAGTTTCAAAGAATTGAGTGGTGGAGGTGCTCCGAGACCTCCAGAGCATGTAAAAAAACTAAAAGATGGCTTTAAAGATGCTGAGCCGTCAATCGGTTATGGTCTTACTGAGACTAATGCGGCTGGAACGTTAAATTTAGGCAAAGACTATATTTCACATCCAGGGAGTTGTGGCAGAGCAATACCCCCTGTTACTGATGTCGCAATTATTGACGAGAATTGGAATTTTATTGATAAACCAAAAGCTGTTGGAGAAATCGTAATTAAGAGCCCTGCAAATATGGTTGGGTATTGGGGCAATCAAGAAGCAACAGATGAAGTCTTTAATGATGATGGTTGGTTTAGGTCTGGAGATCTTGGATATATAGATGATGGTTTTGTTTATATCGTTGACAGGGTAAAAGATATGGTGATTAGAGGAGGAGAAAATATTTCATGCATTGAAGTGGAGACAGCCATCTATAACCATCCTTCTGTGCAGGAAGCAGCAGTGTTTGGTATACCTGAAGAGCGTTTAGGCGAAACTCTTTGCGTAGCTATATGCTTGAAACCTTCTATGCAATTAACTGAACAAGATTTAAATGATTTTTTGAAGGATAAACTGGCTGCATTTAAGATACCTTCATTTGTTCAAATTGGTTTTGAAGAATTGCCGAGAGTAGCTTCAGGAAAATTTTCTAAGACACAGTTACGCGATATTTTTACTTCAATTGAAGAAAATCAATCATAATAAAATTAACTCTCAATTAAATTTATTGTATAAAGGGGTATTAAATTATTAGATATCTATGGCATCTCGCGTTTTAATCATAGAAGACGAACCTGATATTCGTAAAACGATTGATTACAATCTTTCCAAGGAATCCTTTGAGGTTGTTCAAGCTGCATCCATACAAGAAGGGGAAAAGGCGCTGGCTTCAAATAAGATAGATGTAGTTATCTTAGACCTTATGCTTCCAGATGGGTCTGGTTTAACTCTGTGCAGAGATATAAAATCTGAACCTAAAACAAAACATATTCCCGTCATAATATTAACAGCAAAGACTGAGGAGGTTGATAGAGTTGTTGGCTTCGAGTTAGGTGCTGATGATTATGTCACCAAACCCTTTAGTATTAGAGAATTGATTCTTAGAGTTAAAGCCATATTAAAAAGGGGTACCGGATCTCAAAGAAATTCAGGTGAGACTGAATATTCATTCGGCGCACTCAAATTAAACTATGAAGCCCATCAAGCATATATTGATGGCAATGAAATTGCTCTTACTGCATTAGAATTTAGATTGCTTAGGCATTTAATAGATAGAAAGGGTAGAGTGCAAACTAGAGACCAGTTGCTTGAAGATGTTTGGGGTTATAGCTCTGATGTCACAACTAGAACAGTTGATACCCATATCAAGCGTTTAAGAGAGAAGCTTGGTTCGGTTGGTGACCATATTCAAACTATTCGTGGTGTTGGCTATCGATTTTCTAGAAACTCAGAGTAATTAGCATGGGTATTCGATCCCGAATTTTCTTTATTACGCTCTCCTGTCTTTTTGTTGGTATCTCCCTTTCATTCATTGTTGCTGAAAGAGATTTATCTTTAAGACTTCAAGATCAAGTTGAAAATGAACTTTTCAAACAAACAAAAATTTTAAGAAAAGCAATTGCAAATTCAATTAACTCTGATGAATTATCTGGTTTGAAATCCCAAGTAGATGAGTATGCATCTGCCTCAGATTCACGAATCACCATTATCCTAAATAATGGTGATGTGATTGTTGATTCGGATTTAGACGCTAAGAAAGTTGCTGGACTTGAAAACCATAGCGATAGACCAGAAATTATAGATGCATTGAGCAACGGCTATGGATCAAGTAAAAGATTTAGTTCAACGGTCCAAAAAGAAATGTTTTATTTTGCACTGTTGGATCGCACCCAAAATCAAGAAAGGGTTATTCGAATTTCAGTTCCATATGAAAACTTAGATCAGGTTTTGGCCTCATTGGATAATTCTATTACCCTTATTGTAGTTGTAGGCCTAATTGTTGCAATCTTAGCAAGCGTTCTTGCTGGAGATTATATAAGGGCAAGTTTTATGGAGCTTGAAAAAGCTGCAGCTGAGATATCTGCAGGCAGCTATAAGAAAAAAAATTTAGATTCTCTTCCCACTAAACGATCTGATGAAATTGGATCTATGGCAAGAAATATCTCAACTATTTCTTTAAACTTAAAAGAGCAAATATCCTTAATCGCTAAACAGAGAGACCAATTTGGTTTGGTGTTAGATGGTTTGGGTGAAGGCATTATGGTGCTTGATGAGAGCGGTATTATCACATTTAGAAATGATCAAATAATGCAAATCTTTGGATTAGATGAAATTTTAAATAAATCTATCAATGATTTAGGCTTACCCGCATTGAAGCGAATGTACAAAAAAGCTTTAAAAAAAGGTCAACATGATAGTGAGTTTGAGATTGATACGGGGGGTGATGAAACTAGATGGATTTTAGCCCATATGAATAAAGCCAAGGCAACCAAAGAATTAATTTTAGTGGTGCATGAAACAACTCAACTTAGAGAAATGGATTCAATGCGTAGAGATTTTGTTTCAAATCTATCTCACGAACTGAGAACCCCTGTAAGCGTTATTAAGGCAAATTCAGAAACCTTATTAGATGGAGCTTTGAGTAACACGAAAGATGCCAAAACATTTTCAAAAGCTATATTGCATAATGCAGATCGATTGAGTGAAATGGTAACTTCGCTTATAGATTTATCACGAATTGAATATGGAGATTTAAAATTTGTAATAGAGCCCATTGTTATTAATGAGGTAATTGATACTGCTATTTCTTCATTTAGAAATAAAGCAAAAAGAAAAAATATTGAATTAGTTTTTAATCGTCAAAGTGATGTTGCTGTGCAAAGTGATGCAAAGGCCATAGAAAGAGTTTTAAATAATCTTATAGATAATGCTTTTAAATATAGTCCAGAGAGCTCACTAATTGAAATAAAAGCTAGAAAACAAGCTAACTTTATGCGTATCTCAGTTCTAGACTCTGGAGAGGGTGTCCCAGAGGAAGAGCAAAAATATGTTTTTAAAAGATTTTATAGAACAGCTAAGGCTAGAGCGAATACTAAACAAGGTAGCGGGCTTGGTTTAGCTATAGTAAGAAATCTTGTCAATAACTTGCAAGGTGATGTTGGTGTTGAGACAAGAAAAGAGGGGGGCTCTGAGTTCTGGTTTACCATTCCGATATCTTAGTCTGTCTTAATAGGAATGAGCTACGCTAATCACTTGCTTTTATTTTTCGAGTATTAATTCTGTTTATAGCAATTTATGAAATAGTCACTTTCTTAGAATATATTTCATGAAATAGTTTTATTGCAATAGAGTCTGAAATTCCCCATTTTGTTGACGTGATTGTTTGAATTTCTAATTGCTGTGTTATGAATTTAAAAATTTTAAGAGCATGATCTATAACATCAGCTCTATCGGGTGCAAATTCATATTTTTTAATTTTCTCTCTATTGCTTAGCTTAGATAACCTCGCAGTTTTTTTAATAAATTCAGCTTGCGTCATCTCTTTTAAATTCTGAGAGTTAAGAAATGATCTAATATTTCCACCAATACCAATTAATTTCTTCTTTGGTTTTATTGATTCAAGCCATTCCTCTAATCTATGCCACTCATTTTTTTCATCCTTTTGAAGCATATTTCGTACTGCTCCAAGTTGAAAGGATCGAATAATAGATTCTTCCTCATTGCGAATAAAGAATTCTGTACTTCCGCCCCCCAAATCTACAAATATTTTATTTTTTCCAGTATTGCTTTTAGGGTGAAATCTAATTAATTTTGCTTCTTCTAAACCTGAGATAACTCTAAGCGGATGATTGATAGCTGTCTCTATATACCGCCTTGCATCCTCTGAATTTGAAGTGTCTCTAAATGCTGAGGTGGCTACTATTTCATAATGACTAATAGAATTTTTTTTAAATATCGCCTCATACTCACGAATTGTTTCGATTACTTGATCTAGCTTTGCCTCACTAAGATTCCCTTTGTTAAAAACGTCACCTCCCAATCTGATTGGTGACCTAATCCCTTGTACAAACTCTATTGAGGCAGGAGTTGTTTTAAATATCTTTGATTTAATAGCGTTGGTTCCAATATCAATGGATGCAATTTTCATTTACTCATCATCCATATACTTGGTTAAAATTTGGTATTGTTCATAGTCTAAATTGTTAAACTCAACGCCTTCTAGGAGAACTTTATAGTTATTAATATTCTTAGACCAGGTAAGAGGTTTAAGCAGTTTTTTATTTTCATAGTCTGTCTGATTGAGAAGGAACCTTAGTGCTGTTAAGCGAGCAATCATTTTATTGTTAGCATTTATGGCAATCCAGGGTGAAAAATCAGGGGAAGTTTTCTCAAACATTTGTTCTTTGTAAAGCGTAAAAGCGTCCCATTTTGTTACGATACGCTCGTCATTAGGTGAGAGCTTCCAATATTTTAGTTCAGACTGCTTCCGAGCTTTCATTCGTCTTTTTTGTTGATCTTGAGAGAGTGAAAAATAAAATTTGATAATTTCAACCCCAGCCTCAATTAAATTTTGTTCCCATGGGAGCACTTGATTCATGAAATCTCGATATTGTTTTTCGCTGCAGTAACCCATGACAGGTTCTGTCAATGCTCGTGTGTACCAAGATCTATCTAAGAAAGCTATCTCACCCTTTTTTGGAATCACTTTTTTCCAGCGTTGAAACCAATGAGAGGATTCCCATTTAGTAGGAATGCCAAGATTTACATACTTGAAGTTTTTAGGAATTAAATATTGAGTAAAGAATTTATAAGCTGAGCTTTTACCGGCAGTATCTCTTCCCTCTAAAACAATACAAATCCTCCTTTTATTTTTAATTACATCTTCTTGGAGTTTAAGAAGTTCAATTTGCAGCCTTCTTTTTTCAAGTTGATAGGATTTATCATTCAGTTTCTGATATTCCTTTTGATCAAATGAAATTAGCATAAAAGTTGTTAAGGATGTTATCCAATAAAGAGTATATTCAATATTTATTGTATCTTGAGATTGCAGTTATAAACTGAAGAATAATAAAAATTTATTATAAGATCATTTAAAAAGTACTAATATATTCCTATGAGTAAAAATTTAGAAAAACGTGTTCAAGAGCTAGAGGATATTTTAGCAATTCAAAATCTTAAACATACATATCTTAATGCATGTGACACGAAGGACGTTCAAGCAATGATTTCAACTTTTGTGATCTCTGATTGCAGGATTGATTATGGGCCAGTGGGCTCTTTTTCAAATAGAGATGACCTAGCTGCAGTCTTCCAAGAGGTAGCATGCCATGAATATATGCTTGAATCTCATCATGCACATAACCCTATTATCAACATATTAGATTCCACCCATGCAACTGGACATTGGTCACTCACTTATAATTTAATTAATAAAGACAATTCATCAATTACAACCTTGCAAGGTGAGTATCATGATATTTATCAGAAAATTGATAACCATTGGCTGATTAAAGAAACAACCTTTCTGGGGCGCTCAACCTTAAATTTAGAAATAGATAAAGAATTATTGAAGGTTATTTTTGCAGGTAGGCCTTAGGCAGGCGCAGCGATGCAACTTAACAAATAAGCATTTGCAGCTCGAACTGCTTCATTGAGACCTACATCAGTTAACCCAGAATTTTCTTTGGTGTTTAATGAAAGGATAGAGATAATAATTTGAGTGATTACTAAAAATACCCCTGACTTATTAAACATGTTAGGCAGCCCAACAGATTTCTCTATGTGTTTCAAAATTGTTTCTGCTATTTGATGCAGATCTGAACTTAGCATAGGAGGTGAGACGGTATTTTCTAGAATTAGCCTTTGAGCTCCTTTATTACTATGAAAGAATTCAATAATAAATATTACACATTCTCTTAAACACATCGAGTAATCTGCTTCTGAGTTTATGGTTACATTGCCTTTAAGATGTTTATTGCAATCCTCTAAATATTTTTTAATCAAAGCGTGTTTAATTTCATCTGGCGTTTCAAAGAATTTGTAGGTTGAGGTGCGTTTTAAATCAGCAAATTCAGAAATTTTTGCAATAGTTAGTGACTCTATAGTGCCTTCATTTAATAGATGATCGGATGCATCTAAAATCTTTTTAATTCGCTCAATACTTCTTTTCTGCTTGGGTTTTTGCATGATTTCTTATTATCGACATTTGTTGTAAAAAAAACAAATAAAAGTAGCAGAATTTAAGAAAATGATGTATTGTGTCATTTCTGTGACAATATTGTGTCGCAATAGAAACTAGAATTATGAATACTAAAAAAATACTTAAACAGCATGGCTTAATTCCTAAGACATCTAAAGCAAATGAAATGCAAATGTTTGGTTTCATCTCCATGTGGGTAGTATTGAGTGCTGTAATTTATTTTTCTTAGATTCCTCACAATTTTTCCCATTAAAAAAAATGAATCTACATTTGTAGATCCCTTTGTGTCATTTTCAAGGCAATTGCTTCATATAATTGTTGCCTAATTGAGCTTAAGTCTTCATTTATTTTTTGTGTAATAACTTTCATTAATTCCTAAATAGATACAGGATATGGAAACATTATTTTTAGACCCTTATACAATCTTACTTTTGGCAGGTTTTATTGGTTTTTTTATGGCCTTTGGGATTGGCGCTAATGATGTTGCTAATTCAATGGGACCTTCTGTTGGCAGCAAAGCTATTACTATCAAACAAGCAATTATTATCGCTGCTATTTTTGAATTTCTTGGTGCTTTCTTTGCTGGCGGTGAGGTAACTTCAACTATTCGAAAGGGGATTGTTGACCCCAATATTTATTCAAATGATATCAATATTTTTGTTATTGGCATGATGTCTGCTTTACTTGCAGGTGGTACATGGTTATATGTTGCCAGCCTGAGGGGATGGCCAGTTTCAACAACCCATTCTATTGTAGGGTCTATTATTGGATTTGTACTCATTACCAAAGGTGTTGATGCAGTCTCCTGGAGCAAGGTTGGTAATATTGCTATGAGCTGGGTGACTTCACCTCTATTTTCTGCATCTTTAGCTTTTGCACTGTATATTTCAGCAAAAAAATTAATTTTAGACAGCCCTGAGCCTAAAAAGGCAGCGATTAAATACATTCCTTTTTATAGTGTTTTTGTTGCTATTGTGATTGCGCTTGTTACTGCTAGGAAAGGATTAAAGCACGTCGGTATTCAATGGTCAGAGAATGAGATGTATCTATTCATCTTAATATTTAGCACCGTCGTTGGCCTAGTTACATCTTTCTTTTTAAATAGAAATAAGCAAAAAATCATGAAAGATGATGGGATTGAATATGCTTTTGGATTACTGATGATAGTATCAGCAAGCGCTATGGCATTTGCACATGGTTCAAATGATGTAGCAAACGCAATAGGCCCATTGGCAGCTATTGTTGGCGTTGTAGACACTGGTGTTATTGGTTCAGAAACAGCTATAAGTCCTTGGGTTTTATTTATTGGCGGTGTTGGAATAGTCTTTGGGCTTGCAACCCTTGGATCAAGAGTGATTACAACTGTTGGTGAGAAGATTACGTCTTTAACGCCAAGTCTCGGCTTTTCTGCCAACATGGCAACAGCCTCAACTGTTGTTGCAGCCACCTATCTTGGCTTTCCAATTTCAACCACTCATACTTTAGTTGGTGGTGTCATTGGTGTGGGTCTTGCGAAAGGAGCTGAGCATTTAGATTATTCTTCTATTAAGAGAATTGTTGCATCTTGGCTGGTAACAATTCCTGCAGGTGCAGCATTTACTATTTTATTTTACGTACTTCTAAGAATTATCTTTGGTGTATAAAAAAATATTAAACACTTTCTTTTTTAAGAATTGTTGTGTTTTTACATGTCTTATTTTTGCAATGAGTGTTGACGTGTCCAGCGCAAATGAATGGTATGGCAAAATTTCTATTGACACCCAATCTATTTCAAATGATTTATCTGGTACTAAGACTGATATCAATAATAATGAATCAAAATTTGGAGTAAAAGGCAGCTTTGTATTATCTGAGGGTTCTAATATTAATCTAGTTTATCAGGCTGAATATCAGTTTGATCCTGTAGATGGAAAGGCTAGGGGTGATAATGGCACATTTAAACAACGCAATACCATTATTGGCATTCAATCAGGTTTTGGTATTGTTTTTGCCGGTACGCATGATTCAGCATTTAAAATATCTCAATTAAAGATAGATCTTTTTAATGATCTGGCTCCAGATATTAAAAATATTCTACATGGTGAGAATCGTCTTAAAGATTTTATCGGTTATACGACTCCTAAATATTTTGGGAAAATTTCAGCTACTTTTAATACTATTCAGAACCCTTTGCCCTCTGGTAAAGATTATAAATCTTATTCAGTAAACTATGCTGGAGAGGGCTTTCAGGCTGCAATAGCTGTAGATAATTCAATGAAAGGCTTTGATGCCTCTAGGTTTGCAATTTTAGTGCCATTTGATCGGTATAAAATAGGATTCATAATTCAAAAAAATACCAACCTTTTTACAGGCATTAAAAAAAATGGCAGTGCTATAAGTTATGCTCGAAACATTGGGTCTAAAGGCACGCTAAAAATCCAGCACGCTTCATCAAGTATGAAAATTCAATCAGGAAAAAATTCAACTCTAGGATACGACTACCAACTTAGTAGAAATTTTAAAATTTTTTCCTTTTACTCTAAATTTAACTCTTCTAATAAATCACGAGTTCAAGATATTCTTTCTGTTGGACTGGAATACAAGTATTAAGAATTCTTAAAATGCTTTGGCATTGGCGTTACAATGCCTGAATGACTAATTATTTTTATGTATTTTTATTGTTAACAATTTTTTTGGTATCTGGATGCTCCAATCAAACTTCGATTACTGCTATTGCTGAGACAGAGCCGGTTGCTACGGGTGGTGATGCTGCAGATGATCCAGCTATAGTTCTTAATTATAAAAATCCTGCTCAGTCAATTATTCTTGGAACTGATAAACATGCCGGAGTCTATTCATACACTCTTTCTGGAAAAAAAATTTCATATTCTGCGTTGGGCGAGATAAACAACATTGATGTAAGGCAGTCTTATAATAAAATCTATATGGTTGCATCAAATCGAAGCGCTCAATCAATTGAATTTTGGGCTTTCGATCAGCAAGAATTTTTTAATAATATCCTGCAGTCAGAAAACCTATTTGATATAGCAGCTCAGTCAATAACCATTCCAACTAATATAGATGTTTATGGAATTTGTGCTGGGTTGATAGATGGAGTGCCTGTAGTTTTTATTACAGAGGATAAAGGACCTCGTGTTGAATTGTGGATACCCCAAACTCGCACTCTTGTAGGTACCTTTAGTAATGGAGGTGAATCAGAAGGCTGTGTTTTTGATGATGAAAATAAGACGGTATTTATTTCTGAAGAAGAGGTCAATGGGGTTTTGAAAGCCTATAACTTAAATAATGAATTTCCATTTAAAAGTCCTTTTATTGTAGATTCTCGAGAGGGTAATATTGGTGGTGATCCAGAGGGGCTAACAATCTATAAGACTTCTGAAAAAGAGGGTTATATTCTGCTTTCATCTCAAGGAGATAACAAATATAACGTCTACAATCGATCTTATCCTCATAAGTTTATCTTGAGCTTTACCATTGATGATAACCCCAGCGGTATTGATGGTACATCTGAAACTGATGGAATCGACGTTACAAATTATAATCTCAGAGGTAAATTTTCCAAGGGTCTAATGGTTGCTCAGGACGGTTATAACTATGATGGGGAAGAGCTAAAGAATCAAAACTTTAAAATCGTTTCTTTTAAAGAAATTCTAAAAAAAACAGGTTTATAAAAACTAACTAGTTTTTATTTGCAGATATTTCATTTGAGTAGCTCTCATAGACTTCGATAAATTCAGGATGAGTTAATATCCAAAATTTATCTTCCTCAATCTTTTGAAAGACAATGGTTGCCAAGTCTTCTGGAGTCATACCTTCTTTAACACCATCGGCAAGCCACTGAGCGTTGTTCTTGGCGCTTTCGTGCTGGTCAATTGAAGATTCATCAAGATCTAAGCCAAGGTGATCTCTTTCGATGATATTGGTTTGAACCAATCCAGGACAAAGAACGGATGCTCCAACGTTATCATTGTCTGCTAGATCTTCATGCAAGGTTCGAGTTAAACCTACAACTGCATGCTTGGTCGTTGTATAAGGGGCAAGAGCAGGGCCAACGATGATGCCTGCCATAGAGGATGTATTGATAATATGGCAACGCTCTTGGCTGGCGATCATCTCATCAACAAAGAGATTTAAACCATAAATTATACTCATTAAATTTACGTCAATAATTCGTTTCCAATTTTTCTGATCAGCTTTCCAGGCGCGGCCTTCTAAAAATATTCCCGCATTATTAAATAGGTAATGAACAATACCAAACTCACCCTTAATTTTTTCTTTAGCTTGTGTAAATTCTTCAAGGTTAGAAACATCACACTTAATTACCATGTAGGGACAATCATGCATCAAGCTATGAGTTTCGTATAAGGCATCCTCATTGAGATCCATCAAGACAACATTCATCTGCAGTTTTGCAGCATGCAATGCTAGACCTCTACCAATTCCGCTGGCAGCGCCAGTGATCAGAGCAGTTTTATTTTTAAAAATATCAACTTGCAAGATACCCACCATCAATAGGGTAGTAGGATCCAGTTATATAAGATGCCTCAGATGAAGCTAAGAAATAAATTAAGTTGGCTACCTCGTCTGACGTTGCAACTCTCTTCATAGGAATACGTTGAAGCATGTATTGCATGATGTTGTCATCTTTCATTAATTCAGTATTCATGGGGGTATCAATTACACCTGGACCAATAGCATTTGCCCTGATATTCATGGTGGCATAATCCTGGGCAATTGATTTGGTTAAACCTACAACAGCATGCTTAGATGCTGCATAAGGGGCTTGGGCTGCGCTGGCTCTAACTCCCATAATCGATGCAACATTGACAATTGATCCTTCATTAATTTTTAATGCTGTGGCTAGTTTTAAGAATTCTCGACAAGCATAAAAGGTACCATGTAAATTAATATCAATGGTTCTATGCCATTCCTCGACTGAATATTGATGCAATGGGTTTAAGGCTGGGCTGATACCAGCACAATTAACTAGCACATGAGCCGGGCAATTTTTTGCATGCAAGTCTTCAAAAATTGCATCTATTTGAGAGTGGTTAGTAATATCACAATATAAAAAATTAACATTACAAGTATCTGATTTAAGGTTATTTAATGATTCCTCTCCTGCTTCTTTATTAGCATCTAAAATCAATACTTCATAGCCTTCATTTAAAAAACGTTTGACTGTACTTAATCCAATGCCTGAGGCACCGCCAGTAATTACAGCTAGTGATTGTTTGTTTTTATCTGACATAGTCTTTTTTATATAAAATTTAGTTATTTAATTGTATCTAACCAACTATAACGAATCATGAGTTTGCGAACAATGTCGGAATATTTATATCAATTATTGACAAAAAATAATTCAGTTGATACTCGTTGATTGATGAATGTATTTGTAAGATAGTAAAATCTCAATGATGCACTCCGATAAATACATTCAAGCTTTAGTAGATAGCCAATCTTTTTTTGAAATTCACCAAGAAAATGTGCTTGGTGTGGAGATGGATGTTTTTAAAAATAGACCTAGATCATTGGTAGATTTTATTGAGCTTTCTGCAAGTCATGGTGAAAAACCATATTTGATATATCAAGATAAAGTTATCAGTTTTACTCAGCATCTTTCTTTGGTGAAAAAAGCTGCTCATATTCTTCAATCAGAATATAGCGTTAAACCCGGAGATAGAGTTGCTATTTATGCTGCTAACTGCCCTGAGTGGATTGTATTTTTTTGGGCCACTGTTAGTCTTGGTGGAATTGCGTGCGGACTAAATGGTTGGTGGAAGGGTTCCGAAGCTCTCAAAGCTATCGATGCTGCTCAGCCAAATATTATTGTTGCTGATCAAAAAAGATCAGAAAGAATTTCTGTGCAACTTGAATATCCCATCTTGATTTTTGAAGATATTGATTTTATGTCTTATGAGCAAGAGGTAAATTCTTTTGTTCGCATAGACGAAGATGAATGCGCTTGTCTTTTATACACATCAGGAACAACTGGTACCCCTAAGGGTGTTATGACTTCGCATCGATCTATGATTGCTAACTCAACTCTTCAAATGCTTCAAGGTGCTGCTGTTTCCCAGCTTTCATCAAGCTATGGCATTGACTGGTCAAAGAATACCCCAACTAGTTTGCTTACATCACCTTTGTTTCATGTATCAGGCTTATCTGCAGGTGCTGTCACCAGTTTATTTGCAGGTTCTACAACTCTTGTCTACGACGGTAGATTCTTAGCAGATAGAGTGATTGAATTAATACAAAAATTTAGTATTACGTCTTGGGGCGGCGCTGTTCCAACTGCTCTTAAAAGAGTGCTAGATGAGGCTAAATCTCAGCGCTTAAAACTTGAAAGCGTATTGGTTGTAGGAGGCGGTGGAGCGCCCATGCCTCCAGAGTTAATTGACCGAACCACGGAAGTATTTCCTAATTCTCAATACAGTTTTGGTTATGGTTATGGTCTAACAGAATCAGGCGCTATTACAATCATAAATTGGGGAGAGAATTTAAGAACTGAGCCATCATCACCTGGCTCACCTATGCCTACTATTAAAATTGAATTAAGGGATGAAAATGGCAAGTTGATAACACAAGATTCTAGCGAAGGTGAAATTTATGTTCAAAGTCCTTCAGTCATGCTGGGCTATTATGACAATCCTGATGTCTCTGCAAGCACACTAACCAATGATAGGTGGTTGAGGACAGGGGATTGGGGCTATAAAAAAGGTTCTTTGTATTTTATCTCATCAAGACGGACAGATCTTATTTTAAGAGGGGCTGAAAATGTTTACCCCCAAGAAATTGAACTCATTTTGGATTTACATGAGCATGTGGATGAATCAGCGGTGATTGGAATTCCAAATGATGACTTAGGGCAGGAAGTTATGGCAATTGTTTCTACTCAAAATTCACAATTAAGTGATGATGAATTAGCGATATGGGTCGGTAATGAATTAGCAGACTTTAAAGTTCCTTCAAAGTGGAAATTTACGAACTCGCCTTTACCAAGAAATGCTTCTGGAAAATTAATGAAACATGTTTTAATAGACACATCTAAAAATATAATGGTTGAAGAAGATGAGTGATTCAAAAGATTTACTAAGGGCTCCCTTTGAACTTGCATATAACTACAAGCGCTCAAATGGACCTGTTATGTCAAAGTTTTTTGAAGCTCTTGGAGAGCAAAAAATTTTAGGAACAAAAAATAGTGCCGGCAAAGTTTTTTCTCCTGCCGCTGAATTTGACCCCGAAACCCATGAGTCCTTAAAAGAGATAGTTGAGGTTGGTCCAGGTGGAGCGGTCGAATCTTTTAGTTGGATTGAAACTCCGCAACATCACCATTTAATCAAAGAGCCATTTGCCTTTGCTTTAATTAAGCTCGATGGAGCTGATACCTGTATGCTCCACATGGTTGCAAATTGCAACGAAGCTGATCTAAGCATTGGTTCAAGGGTGACCGCCAATTGGTCCGAAGTCCAGGAACAAAGAATTACAGATATTAAATTTTTTGCTTTAGAAAAATGAGCGCAGAAGATACACCAAAAGATTACTCAGAATCACCGATTAATTTAGAATATTTCTATACGGCTGGCTCAGCAACAACAAGATTTTTAAACCAGGTTAAAGAGGGTAACATTGTTGGTCAGGCCTGCCCTAAATGTAAGGCTGTCTATGTTCCACCAAGAGGCAGTTGTCCCCGATGTGGTGTTGCAACTGATATTGAGGTCCCATTAACTGATAAAGGCTGCATAGAATCATTTACCGTTGTGCATATTCCCATCCCAGGCAACCCAATTGTGCCCCCTTATGTATGCGCCATGATTAGATTAGATGGAGCAAATATTTCATTTTTACACCTCATCCAAGAGGTTGATATCGAACAAATTAGAATTGGGATGCGCATTCAAGCTGTCTGGAAGCCAAAAGAGGAATGGACTCATTCTTTGGAAAATATCAAATGGTTTGCGCCCATTGATGAGCCTGATATAGACGTTGCTACTTTGAGATTTCAGGAATTATGAAAAAGGTTGCAATAATTGGGTATGCCCAACATCCCATTTTAAAAAATGCAGGGGCCTTAAATGAAGTTGAGTTAATCATGCCGGTTGTTCATCAGCTATTTGATGATCTTGGGATTGGTCAAAAGGATATTGATTTTACGTGCTCCGGAAGTTGCGACTATTTGCAGGGAGCTGCTTTTGCTTTTGTGGAAGGTTTATCTGCAATTCAGACTAACCCTCCTATAAAAGAATCTCATGTTGAAATGGATGCAGCTTGGGCAATGTATGAATCAATGTTAAAAATTCAAATGGGCGATGCTCAGACAGCCTTAATTTATGGATTTGGTAAATCATCTCCTGGAGATTTGAATGCAATTATTTCTTTGCAAATGGATCCATATTATATTTCTCCTCTTTGGCCTGACCGAGTTAGTTTGGCGGCTCTTCAAGCCAGAGTTCTGCTTGATCAAAATATTATTACTAAAGAGCAAATGCTTACAACAGTTGTTGAGGCAAGAGCTAATTCAAAAAATAATAGGAACGCATTAATCACTGATCTAATAAACGAGTCAGATTATTTTAGCCATGCGATGATATCTTCACCTTTAAATAACTTAGATTGCCCGCCAATTTCAGATGGTTCCTCTGCAATGATTATTGCCTCGGAAGAAAAAGCCTATGAATTTACAGATCAACCTATTTGGATAGAGGGCATTGATCACAGGATTGAATCTTCGAATTTAGGCGCCAGGGATCTATCAACCTCAGCTACTTTGCAGGCTTCAATAAATCAATTAGATCTAGAAAATATAAAATTTGATATTGCAGAATTGCATACTCAATTTAGTCATGAAGTACCTTTTTTAAAATCTCTACTAAACCTCCAAGACGTACCAACCAATCTTTCGGGTGGTCCATTAATTGGTAATGTCATGATGTGTGCTGGTCTTGATGCAATTGGTAAGACCTATGAATCCCTTAAGGATAATCAATTAAAGCACGGTCTGGCTCATGCAACTTCTGGCCCTTGCTTGCAACATAATATGTTGGTTCATTTGGAGACGCAAAAATGATTCAAGCCGGTGTGATAGGTGTTGGGCAAACAAAATATGATGCCAAAAGACGAGATGTTTCTATGGCTGGCTTGGTAAGAGAGGCAATTGATAATGCCATGCTATCAGCTAACCTTGATTGGGATGCTGTTGATGCTGTTATTTTAGGGAAAGCGCCTGATATGTTTGAGGGCGTCATCATGCCAGAATTATATTTGGCTGACGCAATAGGAGCTGTAGGCAAGCCTGTCTTGCGAGTTCATACTGCGGGAAGTGTTGGTGGAAGCACCGCAGTTATCGCTGCATCTCATGTTTGCTCGGGACAGTTTAAGACAGTCCTTACGGTAACTTTTGAAAAACAATCTGAATCAAATGCGACATGGGCCTTATCACCTCGCTACCCATATTCTCCTCATATCAATGCAGGTGCTGGAGGTTATTTTGCTCCATTCATTAGAGAATATATTCGAAGGTATGAAGCACCGGAGCATATTGGTTGGAAAGTAGCAGCTAAAGATCGACAAAACGCATTAAAAAATCCATTGGCACATCTTCATATACCTGGTATTGATGAAAAAATGGTGAGTGACACTCCCATGCTTTGGGAGCCTTTGCGATATCTTGAAAGTTGCCCATCATCTGATGGGGCTTGTGCAATGGTTATCACTGCTAAAGATCAGGTAGGCTCAAGAAATGTTGCGTGGATCAAAGGTATGGCTGTCAGATCTGAAGGTACTTTGTCTGCAGGCAGAGATGAGGTAAATCCTCAAGCCGGAATTGATTGTGCCAAAGATATTTATAATCAAGCTGGTATTACAAACCCATTTAATGAAATTGACTGTGCTGAAATCTATGTTCCGTTCTCTTGGTATGAGCCTATGTGGTTAGAAAATCTTGGGTTTTGTGATTTAGGGGAGGGTTGGAAGCTGACCGATGAAGATGCAACAGCGATTGATGGAGAGATACCATTTAATATGTCTGGCGGTGTCTTATCTTCAAATCCTATTGGTGCATCTGGCATGATTAGATTTGGTGAGGCTGCGCTTCAAGCAATGGGACTGGCTGAGGATCATCAGGTTGAAGATGCTAAAGTTGCTATGGGTCATGCATATGGTGGTGCTGCACAATTTT
>Ga0208411_1001126_pt1 | contig 18680 bp, 17 predicted proteins | sample ETN01SmetaG_4_FD_185793 | JGI IMG/M metagenome (GOLD analysis project Ga0208411, IMG submission 185793) | Marine microbial and viral communities from oxygen minimum zone, Eastern Pacific Ocean - ETNP2014F12-01SV261 (SPAdes) (version 2) | ecosystem: Environmental > Aquatic > Marine > Oceanic ... | reverse complement strand
CCCCAAAATTAATATCTGCATCTAATGACCAAAAAGTTTCTCCCCACAAACCAAATTCCCAAAACTCTCCTACAAATGCGCCTCCTGCAAAATATACATTTTCATAGTTATAACCTGCTTCAGTATTGGAGACTAAATGATGTTGGTACGCACCATTCAAACTTATATCAAAACTACCAAGTCCCTGTTTTATCTGGATCATTTTTGTACTCATTTCCCAAGTAGAATCCGGTGTTATGATAGCATCTAGATAGGTTCCATATAAATCCATAGGAATTTCCATGCGTAGGGCATTGATACCCGGTTGCTCGTAGGTGGGGTCGATCAAAACCTTACGGTTGAAAATATCCAGGGGATTCCATGCATAACCAGTCCCTAGAGATAAGGGTTGCCGGCCAATAGTCAGATCAAATTTAGAAAACGAAGTTCTTAGATAAATGTTGTCAAGATATACTTCATTTATAAAAGATTTAGGAAAGGAGGTAATTTCCTCCCCATCAAATTCTACTGTATCCACAGGAATAAAATCAAAGAAGTCCCATTCTGTTTTTCCATAAGGCAATTGAAAATTGATATTACCAGCTATCATAACTTGATCTGATGGTCTAGACTCCAAGTCTACCCTGAGCTTATTGTATCCAAAATTATATGATTTATTAGCCAATTGAATGTGGTCATATTCTGATTCATAATATCCGAAAATATCCGCCTGGGCAAAAACAATTACAGGGATTAAAAAAATAATTAAACAAATCATTTTTTTAAATTTCGCTCAGTAAAAAACCCTTCATCAAATACGACATTATATTCCATCTCAAGAATACTCATGGTGGTCTGGGAATCTTCTGCGTGGTTTTCCATACGCATACTCATGGCTGTGGGAATCCCTTGAATATCCTGCACATCTTGAAAATGGAGCGTTTTCAAATGGATACCATCCTGGTAATACAGCATTCTATCTGGATAATAATTGAGTTTATTTACATAAATCTTCAGCGAATCATAAGATGTTTCGGCGTCGATTTTTGGAGTTAAGGTAAGTAGATGATTTTTGTGTTCACCAGATAGTATCTGCTTCACTCTATAATCCGTTTTCCATTCTTCACTTCCAGAAAAGTCTTCATAGGAAAAATCACTCCCCTGTGCTTTTTGTTTCTTAGCATGACTGGCTAACTTCCGCACCCTTCGGGTACGAGGAAAATACACCCAAATATCTTCCCCATTATTTTTTATCAGAAAAGCATTATGTCTTACTTTTCGTGGTTCAATATAACGAATAAGAACATTTTTTCCTTTTTCTTCTGAAAAATAGTTAAAGGTAAATACCCGTTTCATATCACTTGAAGTAATAATTTCCTGTTCCATTTTCCCCTGAGAACTAATGGGCTGCATGACCATTGTCATAGAATCCAGTATACTTTTGGCGCTCATATCAGCTGCAATAAGTCCAATTGACCCAATACTTAATAGACATACAACATGCCGTAATCTTTTAGCTATTCTTAATATTTTCATTAATTTTAGTTCAAGTTGGGTTTTCATATTTTATTTTACCTATATAATTTACGGATTATTAGGGAGTTTCTATTAACATGAATCGTAAATTAACTGTTGATATATTAATATGAAATTTAAGGAGTTTAAATTGGAACCATTCATACTTTCTATTGATGCTGGAACAACCGGCATTACTGTTTTAATTCTGGATAAGCAGGCGTCAATCTGCAAAAAATATTATAAAGAATTTACCCAATACTATCCCCAATCTGGATGGGTAGAGCACAACGGTGAAGAAATTTGGTCGGCTACATTAATGCTCCTTCAATCTGCATTCCATGATTTTTCGCCGAATAATTGTGCAGCAATTGGAATTACCAACCAACGTGAGACCACCCTGATTTGGAACAGAAAAACCGGAAAACCCATTCATCATGCTATTGTGTGGCAATGCCGTCGAACAGAGGAAATATGCAGCAAACTTAAACAGGCTGGTTATGAAGACCTTATTAGTGAAAAAACCGGTTTGATCCTGGACAGCTATTTTTCCGGAACAAAAATAAAATGGTTGTTAGACAACGTGGATGGATCTCGTGCAAATGCAGAAAAGGGAGAATTAGCTTTCGGTACAATTGATAGTTGGCTACTTTGGAAATTGACAGGAGGTTCAATACATTCCACTGATTATACAAATGCATCTCGAACAATGTTATTTAATATTGATGAAAAAAAATGGGATAATGAATTACTACAAATTTTAGATATTCCCACAAACCTACTTCCAGAAGTAAATAATTCCAGTGGTAAATTTGGTAAAACCGATAAACAATTATTTGGAGAAGTAATTCCGATTACGGGAATTGCCGGAGATCAACAAGCAGCATTATTTGGACAAGGTTGTTTTGAAAAAGGGAATACCAAATGCACCTATGGAACTGGCTGTTTTCTTCTTATAAATACCGGTGATAACCGTATTAATTCAACTTCAGGGCTTCTCACGACTATTGCCTGCAATCCACAGGGTGAACCCTCTTATGCATTAGAAGGTTCTGTATTTATCGGAGGAGCTGTTATTCAGTGGTTGAGAGATGAATTACAATTATTAGTTCATGCCAAAGATTCAGAAGCAATGTCGCTTAAAGTGGAGAACAGTAATGGTGTGGTAATCGTTCCAGCCTTTACCGGTCTAGGGGCTCCCTATTGGGATATGAATGCCAGAGGTATAATTACAGGTCTTTCCAGAGGATCTAATCGAAACCATATTGTGAGAGCAGCATTAGAAGGAATTGCATTTCAAGTGTATGATTTACTGGAGTCTATTTCAAAAGATTTAGATATTGATATTTCTAATCTCAATGTAGATGGAGGCGCCGTAGCTAATAATTTTCTAATGCAATTTCAAGCAGATATACTTCAGATTAACATTGACAGACCAAAAAATATTGAAAGCACAGCATTGGGAGCTGGAATGTTAGCCGGGCTTGGTGTAGGATTTTGGAAGAACCCATCAGAATTAAAAGAGGTTCGAAAGACAGATAAAATATTTTATCCTACCATGTCTGATGATAACCGTATAAGTCTATTATCAAACTGGAAATCCGCTATACGAAAACTCCAATATACTTAATGTGATACTTTATATTATCGCTTTTTACTCTTGTTATTCCTATATCTTTCATTTTTCTTTCCTGAAGATCTGACACTGGTGATTCTTCCGCTCTCTAACGTTATAGTTACTGAAGCAATACGAGATAATATTTCTTTATTTTGCGTAGATGTAATGAGTGTAATTCCATCATAGTTAATTTTTCGATGCAAGATTGAAAGTAAAGTCTTCTGATCTTTTTTTCCTAAATGCTGCTCAATTTCATCAATGAATAAGACCTTGCTGTCTGCACCAATCATTGTAGCCAACATTACCCAGCGAAGTTCTCCAGGAGTCAATGATTTCATTTTTCTATTTAAAATAGATGTGAAATTCATTTTTCGACTTATCTCATCCATACGCTTCTCAGAATTACGGATATGACTGAATTTCCCTATGGTTTTAGTCATGTAATTTCGCACTGTCCCCCATGGCGGTTTAAATTCTTGAGGTACAATTGCAATCTGATCCTGATATTCTCTATTGGAATATTCATGAATATCTCTTTCCTCGAACTTCACTTCTCCACGGGGTGTTTTTCGTCGGCTGTACAAAATATCCAGAAATGTAGTCTTTCCACTTCCCATTTGACCTTCAAAAACATAACAGGCACCTCTATGGATATCAAACTGCTTTATGGCCAGTTTATCTTCGCCCCCCTTGGAAACAAATAAACCCTTTATACTATATAATGGAATTGGCATGCAATCTCCTTTCTAAATATTAAATTAGTTCAATAAAATTAAATAAAACAAGCTCACCCTGAGTTGATTCAGGAATGGAGGGGTCATCAACTTTCACCCCCGTACCACTTCTTACGGATACATACATTTTCATTACTTCCCATGAAAATTCGGGATGAAACTGTACCCCATAAAAATTATCATGGATTATAAAAGCCTGATTTCCCTTATTGTTTCTTGCTAACTCAACTGCATTTTCCGGCAAGACGGTAACACTATCCTGATGAGATTCATACACGATGGCATTATCATCCATACCTGAAAATAATTGAGACTTTTTCCCCACTTCGGTAAATTGTACGGGATAGGCTCCTAATTCCCAACCTTTCGGATTTAATTCAACCTCACCACCAAAACTTTTGGCAATAAGTTGATGTCCAAAGCAAATCCCTAAAACTGGTTTAGGAGATATCTGCATCTTCCGTAGACCTTCCTCAATGTCTAACATCCAATCAGATGCTTCATAAACAGAACGAGGTGAACCTGTGATTATCCAGGCATCAGAATCAATGGGCTGAAATTGTTCTCCGTCATAAGGTTTCACCCAGGTAAAATTGCAGCCTTTATCTTTCAAGGATTCCATAATCCACTCCGGCGCAGTTCCATAATGTTTTGATACATCTGAAAGACTGGGACCACAATCAAGAATGAGAATATCTTTCATATCAATATTTCCGTTAAGCGACAATTTGAATATGAGATCATACGTGAAATTACATAATTATTCAACATATAGAATGTTGATTGAAAATTACGATACAGGGAGTGTTGGGACACCTTCTCCTGCCAATTATTCGGTTGGATTTTGGATTTGCCTTTTTTTCCTCCTTCTGAATATCGGAGGATTTCAAAATTAATATATATTTTCATTTTGCCTTAATAGCTTAAGACAAAAGGTAATCTAATCTAAAGAATTATTCTCCAGAAAGTGTTCTGCATCTAATGCAGCCTTACATCCTGAACCAGCAGCTGTAACGGCCTGTCGATACACCGTATCCTGAATATCTCCAGCTGCAAAGACACCCTCCACAGATGTGTGGGTATTATCAGCTCCAGTTAAAATATACCCCTTTTCGTCTAGATCTAGCTTTCCACGGAATAAATCAGAATTTGGCGTATGTCCAATAGCAATGAAAACGCCATCACATTCCATTTCTGAAGTTTCTCCAGAAAGCGTATTTTTCAAAACTACTCCTGTAAGACCACCGTTTTGAGGATCCCCAATCATGCTTTCGATTGCAGCATTCCAAATTACGTCAATCTTTGGATTATTTAGTGCACGGTCCTGCATTATTTTAGATGCACGAAATTCATCTCTTCGATGAATAATGGATACACTGGATGCAAACTTTGTTAAAAAGGTGGCTTCTTCCATCGCTGAATCACCACCTCCCACAATGAGAACTTTCTTTTCCTTGAAAAAGAAGCCATCACAGGTTGCACAAGCAGAAACACCATAACCCATAAGTTTTGATTCTGATTCAAGACCTAATAGCTGAGCAGATGCACCAGTAGAGATAATAATTGTCTCTGTATGGTAAAGCTCTTCACCAACGTAAACCTTAAAAGGTCTTTCTGTAAGATCAACCTTATCTACAGTTAAATAAAATGTCTCTGCATCGAATCTCTGAGCTTGTTTTCGGAATAAATCCATCATTTCTGGTCCCATAATACCATCGGGAAACCCGGGATAATTTTCTACATCTGTAGTGATAGTCAATTGCCCGCCCGGCTGAAGTCCCTCAAAAACCAGAGGGTTTAAATTTGCCCGGGCAGCATAAATGGCAGCTGTCAATCCCGCAGGGCCTGAACCAATAATGATTACCTTTTGTATTTTTTTTGTCACTTTGTTTTATGTTTATAATAATTTATTAAGAGCTTCCACCAGCTCTCCTTTTCCTACAGCTCCAACGATCTGCTGCTGTACTTTTCCATCAGAGAATACCAATAAACTGGGAATACTTCGAATCCCATAATCGGATGCAATACTTGGATGATGATCTATATTAACCTTCCCAATAATTGCTTTGCCCTGGTATTCTGTTGCTACCTCGTCTACAGTGGGACTAATTTGCCTGCAGGGTCCACACCACTCTGCCCAAAAATCAACCAGAACTGGCTTGTCGCATTTAATTACCTCTGCATCAAAATTATCACTGGTAAACTCTTTTGTAAACTCTCCCATCTTCTTTTTACTCCTGTTGATTTATGAAATTTTAATAAATACGAAGCCATTAATCTATTGCATATTTTCGATTGATTCCGATTGCTTTTTCAATTAAAGAATTTATTTTCCCCTTTTTAATAAATAATTCAATATATATATCATTATCCCTGTATTTTTTCTAACGCTTTTTAAGAAATTTTTAAGGAATCCGATGCGATTTCGGAGCTGACGCGCAACTGTAATTCTACTCAATGGTAGATAAGCCAGATACTTTAATTCAATAACACAGAAGCCTTCGCGTAGTGGGGTAATTGGACCATCCTTTATATCTCTCCCTGAGGTTTTAACAATAAGGAACATATTAATGACTATAAAAAAGACCATCATCATTTCTTTGGCACTTTTTATCTGGACTGCCTGTGAAAATAATAACACAACATCCTCAGATTCTGAACCAAACTCTTCCTGGATTTTTGTGGCGAATGAAGGGAATATGGGCCAATCTAATGGAACCATTTCAATGATAGATGATTTTGGGAAAGTCTATGAAACAGAGCCTATTGGAGATGTAGTTCAATCTTTAGAAGTATATAAGGATAAATTAATAGTCATTGTAAATAATGATCATAAAATTATACTATACGATATTACTGAAGCTGACGGTATCAAACTGCCCGGAGTTACAGTATCTACTGGAAATTCTAGCCCTAGAGAAATGGTCATTATTAATGAAAAAGTCTATTTCACAAACTGGAATTCAAAAGATGTGAAGGTATTAAATTTGACTACCTATGCAATAGATTCATCAATTCCAATTGAAGGACTTCCTGAGGATATCATTACAGACGGGATTAATTTATGGGTAAGTATTCCCAATCTTGAACTCAATGATCCTAGTGATGGAACAAAAGTTGTAAAAATTAATCTAGAATCGGAGCAAATTGTGGATACCTATGATGTAGGAAGAGGCCCGCAATCCCTCACCCTTTTTAATGATGAAGTTTATGTTTCAAGGACATATTATAGCTCTGATTGGCTAGAAACTACCTTCGGAGTTTCTAAAATTGGCGATGTGATTAGTGAGACTATATATGGTTTGGGATCGCCATGTGGTGGATCAATTATGACGTATGATAACAAAGTGTATCGTTCGTATGAAGGTGGAATAGCGCCAATCGATGAAAACTTAAAAATTCAACCTTTAGAAAGAGTTGGCAGTTTCGACCAATCCCAAGTTTATCATGTTGAAATAATTAATGATTATATCTATTTCACTTTAACGGATTATTCAACAATGAATGTGCTTAAACAGGTTGATAGTAATGGAACCGTGATAAGCAGCTATGATGTTGGCATCAATCCCGGGGACTTAGCTTATTGGAAATATTCTGAGTAGTAATTAAAATTAGTTCCAGAACTGCCAGACAACCTCTAGATGACGGATAGGCAGAATTGAATATGAATCAGGGTTTATACTATTATTAGCTGTATTTTCTAATATATTGAATTTTACCCATCTGTAGGACACCTTAAATTGATTTACCAGCAATCCATATTCCATATTTACCAAAAATGAAGAATAGGGACCCATTGATTGCGATGTGTATATAGCCGGCGCCATGGGGTCAATACCCATTCTACCTGAATGTTGAATAAAAAATGATTCCACTCCAATAAATGGTTGATAGCGCGCACTTTTCCAGAGCCAAACATTTGGAGAAAAAATAAGCGCTGTATGTGAAAACATATCAATTGGCTGTGTAGAAGCATTATCAGAACCTAAATTATAAACTCCTGTTGTATGTCTTATATCTATCCATGAAAAGTTAATATCTGCTTTCCCTATCGCTCCTAGGTTTGACTTTTCCTCATTTTGCATATGGAATAGTTCCGCCTCACCCTTTATTCTTTCATCTTCATACCCAATTATTAAAGCATCTGTTGAAAAAGAGTTTACATTAGCTTTAAAGATTGAATCTTGCAAAAATGCAACCTCATAATTGCGCTTGGCAGATAGATAGTAGTTTTTCCAGTTCCAGTTAAAAGAGCCAATAGGTATGAGCGAAGATTCATAGGTAGAAAATCCTGCTTGAACGGAGTATGTTTGTTTGCTATACTCAACTAAAGATGAGAGAAGCTGAGACGATACATCAATCACCTCACTATTTAGTTCTGTGGAATGCATTTTATAATTATGCTGAAGATGAAATTTGATATCCTCCCCCAACTGATAAGTACTATTCGTCCGGTTCCATATTGTAAGATATGATACTTTATTATCCCAGCGATTTGAATAGGTAAATTGGTAAGCTTGTTCAACTTCAACGGTTAAGTGGTTCCAACTATGCAAAATCCCTACTCCCCCATGAAATGATTCTACATTCCGGCTAGTATTGAAAAGGTTTACAGGTAAATCTGCATTTTCAAAATGGTACAGGATACTTGCTTCCACATTTGAATTTTCTAATTTTCTTTTAAAAGTAAATAAATAATTTTGTAGTTCGTCCTCACTATTTTGGTATAAATAGGGTAGAGAGCGTTTAAATCCCTGGAAGCTAAATAATCCACTATCAGATGATTCAATTTGCAAACCAATTCCCAGGTCACTGTAATCGTAATCTCCTTTTCGATAATAAATTTGAGAGGTATTTTTTATACTGTCAGCCTGTGAATTTTTGGGGAGGAGTTTGGGGATAAAATAACTGCCTAATGGAATGCCTAAAGAACCATTCAGCCTGATTTGATTAATTTCACCATCAGAAATAAATTCTGTATTCCGCTCATTCAGGTAATATGTATTTTCTCCCGTTTCATCTAATATGATAGGGATTCCATGTACCTCAGGATACTGGAAGTCAGCTATATTAATATTTGAAGCTATCTCTTGGGAAAGCAGGACGCTGAGAAACAAAAAGGCACATAGATGAGATAATCTTATGTGCCTCAAAACTTGGAGATGGAGAAAATTCAACTACTTTTGAATAGAGTCAGGTACCACAATGAGGAAATATGTTCTCACTTGTTCATATCCAAAAAACATCAGGGTACTATAAAAAATAGATCCGCCTAAAGTATTGCCAAAAAAGGGTATCCCTGCTGCGTAACAACTTATCAACCCCTCCACATTCTTAGGGTAAAAACTGCCAGATGCCCAAACTCCAAAATTGGTTACCAGAAAGAAAAGCAGAGAACCACTTATCGTTGCAATTGTTCCACTTTGAAGGGTAACTCCACGTCTCAAAAGAAAGCCTATTGTGGTAATAATTATGAGGCTACCATACACCCAAATCATTGTTCCGTGAAACCCGAGAAATACATCAGCCAGCAACATAGCGCCCACAGGTAGCAATACAGCCCATCTCTTATCTTTTAAATAAGCACCTCCAAATAAACCCATGGCAATAATGGGGGTAAAATTCGGTGGATGTGGCATAATTCGAGTGAAAGCTGCGAAAATAATTATGGCTGCTATTATCAATCTGTTCATGTTTTTCTCTTTAATTTTCATAAGATAAATTTACTAATGTTATTCGTTTCTCTCATCGCAATAATTTTTCTTTTGTTATTTTTTATATAATTCAGACTTGAAAATAGATTGATATCCTGTCCAATTTGTGTTTGGGTCTTTCTCAATAGCATCCAGAATTAACGTTATTCTTCCATCCAACTGATCTATATAATGAACGAATAAAGCTTCTGGAAATTTAGGAAGGATGGCAGACCCCTTTTCCGGTGACCCTTGGTGGGATAAAATAATATGCTCCAGTTTTATAAGTGTTTCTTGGGGGATATTTCCCAATGCTCTAGCTGTTTCCATAACGATATCTCGACCTATGACAATATGCCCAATTAATTTACCTACATCCGTATGGCTGGGTATGAGATCATCGTTGATACTTTTCACCTTACCTATATCATGTAAAATAATGCCAACCAATATCAAATCACTATTCAAAGCAGGATAGTGGCACAATAAATCTGAAGCCATTTCTCCGGTAGTAACCAAATGTTTTAAAAAACCTCCCCGTACCGGATGATGATGATTGACTGAAGCCGGCATTGTCCGTATTTTTTCTGCATACTCATTTATAATAGCAGAAACCAAATCCCGCAGAGGTTTTTTAATGGATTTTAATATCTCTAATAATCGACTCCACAATTCATCCAGAGGTTCATCTACCGATTTAAGGAGTAATTCTGGAGAAAATCCATACTTACCATATTGGTGCGAAGATGCAAGATTGATCTGGGTAACAGTAAGTTGTTGTAATTCATTGAATTCCCCCACTTTTCCTTTTATGGCAACAGGGTCTCCCCCATTAAATCGATCTTGAAATTCATCCACTAAATCCCACATTTTCCCCTGAATTACTCCCGTTGCATCCGATAGCAGCAAATCAAGATACAAGTCACCATTCCGGGTAAAACGCAGATGTTTTTCTTTACAGATGAAAAAACCTTGAATAGAACGTCCTAATTTAAAATCTGTAATTTGGGTGAGTTTCATGGGAGAAGTTTAACAATTAAAAGTGAATTTGGAAAATAGAAAGATGAAGTGCGATTCAATTTCAATTCTCACATCTTATATTATTAATCTAACATCTTCTTTCAGCTACCTTTCTCCTTTTTCCCTATTTCCTGAATGTCATCAGGTACCGGGCAATTATCACATTTGGGATCTTTTTCAGTTTGGGTAAACTGTTTTATCATTTGCTTCCCAATGTAGATAAAAGCAATTAGACCAAGAAGGAGGGCTATTATAAGCTGAATATCCATTAAACAAACCCCAACACCTGACCACCTTGATAAACCAGCAGTGAGCCTATATAGGCAAGCCCCATCATATAGGCTATCATTATAAGAGGCCATTTCCAACTATTGGTTTCATTTTTCACAATGGCAAAAGTTGCCATACACTGGGCAGCATAGACATAAAATACCATAATGGACAGGGCAACCAAAGGGGTATACCTTGGTAAACCTGTTAACGGATTAACTTCATTTTTAAGCGCCTCTGTAATGCCAACAAAATCATCGCCTTCATCTTCTACATTATATAATGTTGCCAAGGTACTCACCACCACTTCCCGGGCCGCAAAAGAGGTAATGAGTCCCACCCCTATTTTCCAATCAAAGCCTAGGGGTGCAATCACAGGTTCAATGGCGTGACCAATTTTTCCTGCATAGCTATCCTGAATGGAAAATGAAACTGTATCGGATTCTGGTTTAGGAAAGGATGCTAAAAACCATAACACTATAGATATTGCCATGATAATCTTGCCTGCATTTATTACAAATAATTTTCCCCTGATATATACCTGCCGAAAGAGTGAAACGGCTAAAGGCATTCGATACGGAGGCATCTCCATTACAAAGGAGCTCTTTCCTTTCTCTTCAATAAAACGGCTGATAATTGCGGCAATAATCATTGCAGTCACTGTGCCTAGAAAATACATGAATACCATGGTTAATCCCTGAAGATTGAGAAATCCTAAAATGGGCTTATTAGGAATGAAGGCTCCAATCATGAGCGTATAAACCGGCAATCTGGCAGAACAACTGATGAGGGGCAACACTATGATGGTAATCATACGTTCCTTCCAGCTGTCAATGGTTCGGGTAGCCATGATGCCGGGGATGGCACAGGCATATCCACTCATAAGGGGTAAAACCGATTTACCCTGCAGTCCAATTTTATTCATGAGTTTATCCATCATAAATGCTACTCTTGCCATATAGCCCGTATCTTCTAAAATTGTCATGAAAAAAATGAGAATTAAAATCTGCGGCAGAAAAATCAAAATGGCACCCACTCCGGATATAATTCCTTCCACCAGTAAATCCCGCAATATCCCCGGTGAAAATAATTGCACACAGTAATTACCCAGATAGCCCACTCCACTATCTATATACTGCATAGGAATAGTTGCCCAAATAAAAATGGACTGAAAAATACCATACAGAAGTGTAAGAAAAATCAGTGGCCCCAGCCATTTATGAGTTAACATTTTATCTACCCTTTCACTACGGGATTGGTTCTTAATTTCATTTTGATTTATGAGGGTAAGATCCTTCAAGGTATTATCCAGCATTTCAAAGCGTAAAGTGGCTTCAAGGATGCGATGATTCAAGCCCAATTCATCAATTTCATGAGCAACTTTGTCTCGCAACAATATGAGTGATTTAATTTCTGAACTGCTTAGATCTTCACACTCACTATATAAATCAAAAGCAGATTTACGGGTAATTAATCTGAGCGCCTGTACATTAGTTATATAATTATCATGATCACATTTATTATGTAAGAATTCCGAAATGGGGTTAATTATTTTTTCAATTTCCGTTGGTATTTCCATCTGAATATGAGAGCATACTTCAATGTTTTCTTTTGTTATTACATCTGTCAGCTCTGCTTGCAGTTCATTTATCCCCCATTTTTCCTGAGCTGACATGGGAATAACTGCATGGGCACCCAGCATTTTTTGCAGTTTTACTGAATCGATTTCCTGATTTTTCCGCTTTAACCGATCCATCATATTCAGAGCAATGATGACGGGTATCCCCAGCTCCATCACTTGAGAGGTAAGATATAAATTTCTACTTAAATTGCCTGCATCTACTACGGATATGATTGCAGCTGGTCTGTCAATTCCATTCAGCCATTTAAGGGTTTGCTGGGCAACAATTTTTTCATCCAGGGATTCAGGGGTTAGACTATAAGTTCCAGGCATATCCATTATTTCCACTGTGGAATTATCAGTAAGTTGAGCATTCCCCCTTCTCTGCTCTACGGTAATTCCAGGATAATTTGATACTTTCTGGTTCATGCCAGTGAGCAAGTTGAAAATAGCAGTCTTTCCCGAATTGGGATTGCCCATTAAGGCTATAAGCGGAAGATTGGTTGCCATTAAAATATTATGTTTAAATTAAGATACATTAATCTGCATAGCATCTTTATATCGAAGCGCTACCTCATAGCAACGTACTTTTATTTCTATGGGACCATTAAAAGGTCCCTTTTTCAAAAGCCTAATCTCTACACCCGGGAGTATCCCCATTTCAACCAATCGGGATTGCAGGGTCAAATCTTTATGGAAGGATATTATTTGTGCCGATTCGCCTGGTAGAAGCTGATGTAATTGTTTTATTGACATTCTTTACATATGCCAAATAATTGATGAATATGCTGCTGCAGTTTAAATTGGTGGTGTTTTGCAATTTCTTCCTGAATCTTCTCAATTTCATGATTAACAAATTCAATGATTTTACCACAATTATTACAAATCATATGATCATGATGGGGACTATCTATTTTTGGTTCATACCGCGCCCTTCCATCCCCCAGGTTTAATTTTCGTGCAAATCCATTTTGAACTAAAATATCCAATGTGCGGTATACCGTAGCTCGAGACACATGGGTTTTACGGGTTTTAATTGCCATATAAACATCTTCACTCTCCCGATGTCCCTTATTCTTTATAATCTCTTCTAACACAGCTATTCTTTGAGGGGTTATTTTCAACCCTTCTTTTCTCAAAGCATCTTTAAAATCGCTCAAAAGTTTATTATTTGTCATGATAGTTCCTATTTATAATTGAGTATCATTCTCATTTATAAATTACCACTTTCTTCTGACTAAAACATCATAAAATAATTTAATGGGGGGTTGAAATCTAGGAATTATTAGTAAGCAGAGGTCTTAAGGGGGGAAAGATTGGCATATTTTGCAATGAGTTTCTTCCTTACATTTCCTGAGAATATAATGGTTAGTTTCGCAGAATCCCCTTCTCCCTCAACATCCAGAATTTTTCCATTTCCGAATAATTTATGGGCAACATGATCTCCTTTTTGGAATTTCGCAGAACTTGGTGATAATTTTTGAAAAGATGATGGTCGGGTAAAACTTTTTGTATATGCCTGCTTTTGATGCCCTCCTTCTTCTTGAATAAATGCTTCTGGTAATTCGGATATGAATCGAGACTGAATTGTGGGAATGGGTGCACCACCAAATCTTCTTCGTGTGATGGCATAACTGAGATATACTTTTTTCTTGGCACGTGTTACCGCTACATAGAAGAGTCTCCGTTCTTCTTCCAGCTCCTCCACTTCGAAAGATTGAGGTCCCAATGGGAAGAGTCCCTCTTCCAGACCTGCCACCATAACCACTGGAAACTCCAACCCCTTTGCGCTGTGAATGGTCATGAGCGTTACCGCTTTATCAGATGTATTCCACCTGTCAATATCTGTCAGCAATGAAACTTCTTCAAGAAATTCCCGGAGGCCACTTTCTTCCCGATTGTCTTGAAAATCAGTAATACTATTTAATAATTCTTCCACATTGTTCCACCGCTCTAATGCTTCCTGGGTATTTTGATTTTCGTAATAATTCTGAAGATCAATGTCCAGAAGTAAATCACGGGTAATGTCTACAGCATTCTGCCCTTTATAAGAATTTCTAAATTTATGAATCAACTGATTAAATGCATGTAGGGATTTCTTTTGCTTTGCCCCAACAGACAATTTTCCTAAATCTTCCAATACCTGAAGGTAGGATAAATCATTCTCCTTTGCGTAGGCGTGTATTTTTTCAATGCTTGTCTTGCCAATACCCCGAACGGGAAAGTTCACAATTCTGTCAAAACTGACTCCGTCAGTTGGATTTATAATTAATCGTAAATATGCCAGAACATCTTTCACCTCTTTCCTGGCATAAAATTTTATTCCTCCTATAATTTCATAAGGCACTCCCTCTCTGCGAAGGGCATCTTCCACAACTCTACTTTGGGCATTGGTCCGATACAGAATTACCAAATCGTCAAATCCAAAGCTGCCGTGAACCGTCTCATCCTGAATAATTTTCAATATTTTCCAACTTTCATCTCTCTCATCCCTGCATTCAATAACAGATAGTTTGTCTCCCTGTTTATTGTCCGTCCATAATTTCTTCTCGGCACGGGTAGTATTTTTTGAAACAACTGACCAGGCACATTCCAAAATGGTTTTGGTGGAACGGTAATTCTGTTCCAATTTTATTATATGAGCTTCTCCAAATGTATCTGAAAAATTGAGTATATTATTAACATCGGCACCTCTCCAACTGTAGATAGATTGATCATCATCCCCCACAACACAAACGTCTCTATGCTCTCGTGAAAGCGCCTGTATAAACTCAAATTGAGGTTTATTGGTATCTTGATATTCATCTACCAATACATATTGATATTTATTCTGGTAAAAATCTAGTCGCCCAGGGTGTTCATTAAATAGTTCAATAGGCTTTAAGAGCAGATCATCAAAGTCTAGAGCATTGTTTGTTTTTAAAGCCTTTTGATACTGCGAATATATTTCGCTGGTTTTTTCATCTAAAAATCCTTCCACGGTATTTGCCATCAGTTCCGGGGATATCATTTGATTTTTTGCTTTACTAATATGTGCCTGCATTGCTTTGGGTACGAAGGATTTTTCATCCAAATTAAGATCTTTTATGACCATTTTCACCAATGCCCGGCTATCATCCTGATCATATATAACAAAATCATTGCTATAGCCCAGCAATTGTATTTCTCTTCGCAAAATTCGTGCGGATATAGAATGAAAGGTGCCCACACTCATGGATGAAACATCCATATTCAATAATTCCTGCACCCTCTGTTTCATTTCGTCTGCGGCTTTATTGGTAAAGGTTACTGCCAATATATTGTCTGGAGGTAATCCAACATCCTTCACTAAATATGCAATTTTATGAGTGAGAACACGGGTCTTTCCACTGCCTGCACCTGCAAATATAAGTATGGGACCTCCCGTAATTTCTACGGCTTTTCGTTGTTGAGGATTTAATTCTTCTAAATTCAAAGTTTCCTCTTTTTGCGTCTATTTTGTTTTAATATCAACTTTGCCTGATTATGCTCCTCATTTGAGTTACTGAAAATATGTCTTCCCTCTCCATCGGCCACAAAATATAAATAAGAGGTCTCACTGGGGTGTGCCGCGGCATATAGGGCAGAATACCCCGGGTTATTAATGGGCCCTGGAGGTAGACCTTTATATTTATACGTATTATAGGGATCATCTACCGTTAAATGTTTATTGTATAGTCTCCGTGGTTTTCCCGGCAATATATATTGAATGGTGGGGTCTGCCTGAAGCAACATCCCTTTTTTAAGCCGATTATTATATACAGAAGAAATAGTGGACATTTCATCAATAAACATGGCTTCACCCTGAATAATGGAAGCAAGGGTCGTTATTTCACGTTTATTAAGGTGTACTGATGGCGCTGATTCCTTTATTCGCTGCATATTATGATGAAATTGATTTACCATAATGCGAATAATATTTTCCTCCGTATACGTTCTCAGTAGAATATAGGTATCTGGTGCTAAAAATCCTTCCAAAGAAGGAGCGTCAATGCCCAATGAGTGAATAAAATTATAGTCTTTACATAGCCGTAAAAACTCATAGGTATCTATTTTCAGCTCCTTGTTTAACGCTTCTGCATATCTTTCCATTGACCAGCCTTCAATGAGTGTAATCTTCACTCTGTCAGAAGATTGGGAAGTTATCATTTCTACTAATTGCCCAATGGATGAAATACCTTTCACATTATACCGCCCGGGAATTATGTGCCTGTTTTTCATGGTGAGTGTAAGAGCAAGTTTAAATATAGATTCATTTTGCAGGCAGGAACTGTCCTTAAGTAATGCAGCTACTGACTGAGCTGAAGCTCCCTTTGGGATGGCAATGAGATCATTTGGCCGTTCACAGTCTATTTCCCACCCAAGTACAATGGAGTAAAACAACAAAATAGCAATTAAAACCAGAAAGGTAATACCTCCTCCTATTTTAATTTTATAATCAATTTTAAATTTAGCATCAGCCATATATGAAAAATTACCCGTCTGCATTGAACACTTCCAATTAATTAGAAATATTTTATTTTTCCGTTAATAATTGTTGTTTGGTTTTTTTGCTAGACTTTAATTTTGTATGCTTTGAAACAATGGAATCAAGATAATAAGACATTATTTCATTCCTGGTCTTTTGGCAGAATTAATTATCTGCTTTTTGGAATTGGTCTGCTGGTTATAATTACCGGTTATTTGATTATGGCTACTGGTGAAACAGAAAGTTATCAATCAGTGAAACTGGCCCCTATCATCTTAATAGTGGGCTACTGTGTATTTATTCCTGCAGCCATTTTGATAAAGCCTAAAGACAAAGCATGATTTTTTTAATATTGGGGTGGTAGTTCAATTTGGTTAGAGCACCGGCCTGTCACGCCGGACGTTGCGAGTTCGAGTCTCGTCCATCCCGCACCATTAAGCCTCTGTTAATTCAGGGGCTTTTTTATTCGTTATGGGATATGGTAATGAACTATCTTGGAAAGTGAAGAAATCGCTGGAGGTAAAATGAAAGAAGGGGATGGGCAGCTTATATAAAATATTAAAAGCTAATTTTGAATTTTACTTTACCTTTAATTTGAGAAAAGTTCTTTTCTGTATCTAGCTCATCAATTAATGATAAGTAGTCTGCATTTATTCCTAAATTTATATTTTTTGACAACTTATATTGAGCGCCAATTTTGATTGTGAATTTAGAGTTATCAATTTCTTCTATTTTATAGCCATCTACAATATTTATTCCTATATATGTATTAAGGGTTTTATCCCAAAATTTATATCCTATTTTTGATGATATAACAATGAACTCAGTTGGGGTTTGAGTTATATCTTCAGGAGAATTGATTGATATTCCCCCACCCATATTAATTGAAAGTGGTGATTTAAAGCGTAAGTTAAGAGAACCTGTATATGAATTAGTTGCAAAATTTGAATTTTGTGTGTCAACCATAGGATCATAAAGATTATCAGTATATATCATGAACATGAAATTTCCATTTAGATTTATATTCATATTTTTATAGATATCAAATTTATACAAGGGATTAAAGGTATGTGTAACTGTTGTGTTTGATGTGGATAATAGATTATTTTCTATAGAAATTCCTTCTCTATCCATTTGTCGAATAGAATAATTAATACTTGGCATTCCTGGTATTGACAGTCCAAACCCAAATGATGATGTTATTGATGTGGTCGTCATATTCTTTAGCTTTTCTGCTGAAGTTTTACCTATAAGATTATCATGGTAATTATCATATCCAATTTTTAATGACAGCTTACTATTTAGTAATCGTGCTCTAACTGAACTTTTTAAACCCTGAATGTCTGATTGGATTGAAGAATTCCCAAATGAGACAAAATTAGATGGTATGCGTTTATATTCGGTTAGAATATCAATACTATTTTCTTTAATTCTGATAGGCGTTCTAAATGAGAGTCTATATGTACCCCGTTTAAACAAATCGTTTTGAATATAATCAGCAATATCTAAACTATCCATATTAGGCATTGGTACTGAAATACCTCTCCCTTCACCACTACCAAGAACTAAATCACTATTAATATGAAAACCTACCACATCCTCTATCTGCTGAAACAGATCCTTCGTAAAGCTCAGCATATTATCTGACATGCCTGTTTTTACTGCCAATGTATCGATACTCATTCCCTGTAAATCATTTGTTATAGAAATTGCTGTTTCAGCTTTAAACTGTGTTTTTTTATTG
>Ga0208411_1001123_pt1 | contig 18704 bp, 15 predicted proteins | sample ETN01SmetaG_4_FD_185793 | JGI IMG/M metagenome (GOLD analysis project Ga0208411, IMG submission 185793) | Marine microbial and viral communities from oxygen minimum zone, Eastern Pacific Ocean - ETNP2014F12-01SV261 (SPAdes) (version 2) | ecosystem: Environmental > Aquatic > Marine > Oceanic ... | reverse complement strand
AGAAACACTTAGAAAAAAAGAAGTTAAAAAACAATTCGAAAACAGAATTCTATATGGCCTGTTTATTTCAGTGGTAGCAGTTCTGTTTTACGTATCTACCTAGTAAAATTAATAATAATAAATTACAATTTAGATACTAATATATCTATATCTCTGCTTATATTTTCAGGTATTTGTATTTCTTTATTAGAATTTTTTTTGTAGCGATTAAACTTATTTTGACCTGGGTATAATATTTCTTTTACACCTTTGATTTTTGGTAATTTTTTTATTCTTTTAATATTTTCTTTTATTCTTTGATTGTAGTTACCAACAAATATGTTGGGTTTGATTACTATAAAAAGATGACCAATATTTTGAGGACCAGTAAAGTCATCAAAAGGATCTTTAACTTTTCCTCCATGATTTCCTCCTGTTAACACACCACTCAAAATATCTACCATCCAAGCAAATCCCGATCCTCTAAAACCTGCAATTGGTAACTGAACTCCTTTTAAAGCTTTTTTTGCATCAGTTGTTGGATTTCCAAATTTATCAAGAGCCACACCTTCGGGAATTTTTTTTCCAGTTCTTGCGGCAACTCTAATCTTTCCTCTATTTATCATTGAAACAGAACTATCTAATATGAAGGGTATTTTGGATGAAGTTGGTGTTCCAAAACAAATTGGATTTGTGCCAAATAAAGTTTTTAATGCGCCGTGAGGAGCAATAGCAGGTGGAGCATTAGTAAAAACTAATGCCATAAGATTTTTTTTTACTGCTTGTTCTGCATAATAACCTGACAAACCATAGTGACCACTATTTTTAATTCCTACTAAACCAAAACCAGTTTTCTTTGCATTTTTTATTGCATTTTTTATTCCAATATCTGCGGCTACAAAACCAATGCTATTATTTGCATCTATGTGAGTAATTGATTGTGAAATTTTTTTAATTTTTATTTTGGGTTTTGGATTAATTACTTTTTTGTTAATTCTATCGCAGTACATTTTTAATCTAGACAAACCATGAGAAGGTGCACCAACTAGTTCTGCATTTATTATTGCTTCAGAACAAATTATAGCATGTTTTTTTTTTAACTTATGTTTTAAAAAAATATCAGTAATTAATTTTTTTAATTTATTTTTTTTCATTTTTAATTATTTTATATTTTTTTAAAAAAGGATTTAATATCTTTAATTAATAGCCCAGGTTCTTCTAAGGCTGCGAAATGACCTCCTCTAGGCATTTTTGTCCATCTCGCAACATTAAATATTCTATTAACATAAGATTTAGGCGGCCATTTAGACATTTCTTTTGGGAATTCGGCAATGGCGGTAGGAACTTTTATTTTTTTAAAGTTTTTTGGAAAACATCTTCCTCCTTCTTCTCTTCTACCAAAATAAATCCATGAAGATGTATTAAAACTGTTAGATAAAATATAAATCATAATATTGGTTAATAATAAATCTTTTGAGTATACACTTTCTATATTATTTTTTTTTAGATCAGACCAAGAGAAGAATTTTTCTAATATCCAAGCAGCAGTACCAACTGGACTATCAATCATAGCATAACTTAATGACTGAGGTTTGGTGGCTTGTTGTGTTCTGTAGCCATCTTGCATAATTTGGTCTTTTGCAAATTTGATAGCCCATTTTTTTTCTTTATTAGTTCTAGGGCCTCTAGGGTGACGCATAGTTAAGCAGTTAATATGAATAGCCTTACAGTTTTTACCATGATCATAAGCTAACCAATTTGATATAGTAGCTCCCCAATCACCACCTTGGGCAAAATAATTCTTATATTTAAGGTTATTTGTCATAAATTTATTTATTATTTTTGCCATTTTTCTTGGGCCAATTGGGCTTTTAGTAGAGGATGAAAACCCAAATCCTGGCAGAGAAGGCACAATAACATCGAAACCGTCTTCCTTTTTTCCACCAAATTTTTCTGGGTGCGCAAGTCTTGGGATTAATTTAAAAAACTCAACAACACTTCCGGGCCAACCATGCAATAACAACAAAGGTTTTGATTTTGGATTACTACTTTTTTCTTTAATGAAATGAATTTTTACACCATTTACATTAGTAACATAGTTAGAAAAACTGTTAATTTTATCTTCTTGTTTTTTCCAATTAAATTTAGTGCACCAATATTTTGAAATTTTTTTTAAGTAATTATAATTTGTGCCATGGGTCCAACCATGAATATTTTCAATGTTGTTCCAAGGGTATTTTTTTACTTTTTTGTAGATTTCATTAAGTGTTTTTTGTGAAACACTTAATTTAAATGGTCTAATCATTTAGCTATGACTAACCCAAATAGTCTTAGTTTGTAAATACTGATTTAGTGCTTCTGTACCTTGATCTCTGCTTAATGAACCAGATTGTTTATATCCTCCAAATGGGGTTTTAATATCACCTTCCGAAAAAGTATTAACTGATACAGTTCCACAAGGTAAACTTTTTGCAAGATGGAAAGCTTTGTTAATGTCTTGTGTAAACACACTTGCGTGCAGACCATATTTTGAATTTTTTGCAATCTTTAAAGCTTCATCTTCATTTTTAACTGTTATTATTCCAAGAACAGGTCCAAATATTTCATCCTGAGCAATTGTCATATTTTCTTTAACATCATCAAATAATGTAGGTTTTGCAAAGAAACCTTTTTGATTTGGATCTGATACACCTCCGTGTAAAACTTTTGCTCCTTCATCAATACCTTTTTGAATATAACTATCAACTTTTTGTAAATGTACCTTTGAAATCATAGACCCCATATTATTTTCCAAATCTAATGGATCTCCAACTTTCAAACTTTTTACTTTTTTTGAAACTTTGTCTAAAAATTCATCTTTAATTTTAGAGTGAATTATTTGTCTCATATTTGCAGAACAATTTTGTCCACCATTCCAAAAGGCCGAATTGATTGCATTATCTATAAGATCGTCAGTTATTTTAGCGTCATCCAAAACTATAAATGGACTTTTTCCTCCCATTTCAAGTCCTACTGTTTTTAAATTACTTTCACCTGAGTATTTCATGAAATATCCACCAACTTCTGTTGAACCAGTAAAAGAAACTGCATCAACATCATTATGTCTTCCAAGAGCTTCGCCTACATCTCCGTAACCTGGCAAAACATTAAGCACTCCATCGGGTATTCCAGCTTCAGAAGCTGTTTTCGCAACCTTAATTGCTGTTAAAGGTGTGTCTTCGGCGGGTTTAATTATTACAGAACAACCTGCGGCAAGAGCTGGAGCCATTTTCCAAACGGCCATCATTAAAGGAAAGTTCCAAGGAACAATTCCAGCAACGACACCAATAGGTTCTTTGACTATCAAACTAGTAATCGAGGGGTCAGTTGGACCGACTTTTCCAAAAACTTTATCGATTAGTTCACCATACCATTGAAAATGCATTGGAGCATCATTAGCAACTTCATTTATACAATCGGTAATTAATTTTCCAGTATCAACACTTTCTAAAACAGAGTTTTCTTCACCTTGTTCACTTAATAATTTTGCAAATTTAATTAAAACTTCTTTTCTATGTTCTGGAGTGGATCTAGACCAAATACCGCTTTCAAATGCGTTTCTTGAAACTTTAACTGCTAAATCAACATCTTTATTATTGCATTTGGCCACAGAACAAAGAGTTTCATTTGTAGCAGGATTGATGGTTTCAAACTTTTCTCCATTTATTGCATCAACATATTTTCCATTTATATAAGCTCTCCCTTCAAATTTTAGTTTGTTCGCAATTAATTTATATTTTTCTGTACTCATTATATTGATTCAACCTATACGATATTTTTCTTTAAATTATAAATGCTAATTGATTAATATCAATTACAGTTAATGACATTATATTTAAATAAACATATAATAATTTGTCTAATGATCAATAAATTAAACTTAAAAAAATTAATTTTTTTCCCAGGCTTAATAAATATTCAAATAAATTACATCAATATCACAAAAATTTTCCTTATAGCGTTTACCATTGTTTTGTTAGGATTATCATTTTCAGAAGCTAAAAAAAAAGAAAAAGAAGAAGAAGAGAAAGACTGTTTATATTGTAATAAATATGAAAAGTTAAAAGAATGGCCAGAAAGTGAAAGACCAGAAGCATTTATTTACGAAGAAGTAGATTATCCAAAAGAAATGTTTCATAAACAAAATAAAACAAGCAAATTAAGACAAGGAGAATCTGGAAAAAAAGTTTATGCAAGATTTGTAAAAGGAAAAGGTCAACTTAATAAATATCAACATTTAATGATAAGAGATATGGCATACTTTGAAGCTTTATTTAATGAAATGTTAAACGATAAAAATGCAAGTGTTGAAACTTTAGAAGGACTTAAAAAAGGTAGAGAAGCAATGAGAATGAGTCTTCAAATATCTCCTAAAGCAAAAACTTCAGAGGCTGTATTAAAGTTTTGGGCAACCGGAAAAATGCTAAAACTAGCGCATAAAAAAAATAAAAAGAAAAAGAAAAAAAAAGCTAAAATTGATCCAGAAATATCACAAAGAGCAGCAGTGCTTGCTAATATGAAAAAACAAATAGCAACCGCAAAAGTTAATGCTCAAAGAGCTGCAACAATAGAGGCTCAAAAACAAATAGAGACAACCAAATGATGTATAAAAAAATTGTATTTAAAATTATATTTTTGTTAATATTATTTTCTCATCAATTAGTTAACGCAAATGATATTGGCGCAATGTCTGATATTTCAGAAGCGGCTGGTAATTCCGCACAGGCTGCCGCCGATCAGTTAGCCAGCGACACCGGGAAAGTTGCTGCAAATATTGCTGGAGCAGCAGGAGCTCTTGGTGAAGCAAAATCTGATATTGGAAAAGCATTAGATACATCAATTGCTCAAGCAGAAACAGCAATGGCTTTTGCACAAGAAAGTTTGGCTAAAGGAGACATAACTTCTGCGGTTCAAGCTATGTCAATGGTTGAAGGTGTAACAGATATGGCATTAGGAGCAATTCCAGATCCAAACGCTCTTGATATGGGAGGAATAGATTTTGGAAAAGAATTTTCACCAGAAGAAATGGCAGCATTATCAAGTATAGCTGGACAAATGGGTGCTGGAAAAGTTGTGGCAATGCAAAAATTAGCTGGTCAAATGAGCGCTGTAGAAAATGCGGGTTTTGATTCTAAAGGAATGATGGGAGCTTTGGACAATCAAGGTATAGGAATTGGTACTGCCATGAAAGGATTAGCAACATCAGGAATGGTTGACATGAAATCGGTTATGGGAGCTGAAACTTTTGATATGGGAGCTTTTGATCCCGCTGGTTTTGCCTCTATGAATGTTGCAGAAATGGGAATGAACCCAGCAATGATGGCTGGAGCTTTAGAAGCCTTACCTGTCGGAGCGGCAACTGCTGCATTAGAAACATTAGCAGCAAACCCAGAAGCTATGGGTAAAATGGGTCAAACCATGACAGGAGCAATAGTAGCAACTATGAGCGCTAAAGGCATGGGTGAAGACATGATGAAAAGCATGGAAGGTAGCATTGGAATGCAAGGCATGGCAGGAATGGCTGAAGGAATGAAGGGAATTGAAGGTATGAAGGAAATAGGAAAAGCCATGGCAGATATGGGAATGGAAAATATGGCAAAAAGTTTATCAACTGCATTTGCAAATCCAGACGTAGGTATTGCTGGAGCAATGTCAGGTACGGTAGGAATGATAAGCCAAGCTATTTCAGGAAAAGCTCCTACAGCAAAAAATGCAATTGCTCAAGGAGCAGAAATGAAAGATTCATTTGCTGCGAAAATGGGAGAAACTGGACCCCAAGCTCTTGAAATGCCTGACAATATTAGTGAATCTGGAATGATGATGGGGGCTATGATTATGGCAAAACCTTCATTAGCCGGAGGTTTGCCAGGAGCAATGGCGCCACCTGATGGTATGACAGCTGCAGCAATGGGAAATGTATTAGGAGATAATGCGGCATCACCGCAAGGTATGACTGGTATGACAGGTGTGATGGGAGGTATGGGTAAAGCTGAAATGGGACAGGCCATGTCAGGAATGACAGGAATGGAAGTTGGTACAATGGATAAATTAGGAATGGCAGAAATGGCAGCTCAAACAGGAATGACACCAGGAATGGTAGCAAGCATGGGAGCTGCAGGAATGGCTGGAATGGATATAACCTCAGTTATGTCGTCCAACGTTGCTGGAATGGGAAGCAAAGCTGTTCAAGGTATAGCCAACATGGCAAAAGGTGGAGATATGTCAGCTGGTATGATGGGCGACATGATGGAAGTAGGTTTAGTTAATCAAGGCACAATGGCTGCGATGGGAGCAAAAGGAATGGAAGGTTTAAGTGGCGCTATGGGAATGGAAGGTGGCGACATGGGATTAGCAGCAATGAGTGGTGGTATGGTTGGAATGGGCAAAATGGATTTGAATGCTGAAATGAATCCAGAGATGGCTGCAAGTATGGGAATAGCAGCAGGTCCAGAAGGAGCTAAACTAGGAGATATTATGGGACCAGGTGCAAAACCTGACGGAATGGAAGGTAAATTGGGTGATATGGGACCAATGGAAGGTGGAATGAATTTAGGACAAGTATCTGCAGCAATGGGTACAGGTATAGATCCAGGAGCAGCAATGGGATCAGTAGCCAAAGGTGCGATGGCAGCTAATGAAGCTGGAGCAGGTTTAGCAGGTGCAGCAATGGGATCAGCGATGTCTGCTCAAGGTGCGGCAGCTTCAGCAATGGGCTCTCATGCAATGGGAGCAGCTATGGGAGTCGGTGGCATGGGAGAAGGTGCCATGGGTGAAGCCATGGGTGGAGCTATGAAAGAAGGTATGGGCGGCGCTATGGGCGGCGCTATGGCAGGCGCTATGGCAGGAGGACCTGCAGGACCAGGAATGGGTGATGCAATGGGCGGTATGGGCGATCCAGGCGGAGCCATGGGCGATCCAGGTGGTGCCTTAGGCGGAGCCATGGGCGATCCAGGTGGTGCCTTAGGTGGCGCTATGGGTGGAGCCATGGGCGGTGTTGGTGAAGCTCTTGGTGGAGCTTTAGGAGGAGGACCAGGGGACCCAGGAGCCGGAGGAGCATTAGGTGATGCTATGGGAGGCCCAGGTGGACCAGGTGATCCAGGACCAGGTACTCCAGGCGAACCGGGACCAGGACCTGATCCAAAATAAAATACCCAAAGAGATGAGAACAATAAAAAAATATTTTTTTATTTTTTTATTTTTTATTTTTTCTATTAATTTTTCTTTTGCTGAATCTAGATTTGGCGAATTAACAGAAATGTTTGATGAAAGAATGAGAGGTAAAGACAACCAATGGGTTAGACCTCATCCAGGACCATTTGTATGGAATAAAATAGAAAATAAACAAGGAAATTTTTCTTGGGAGGAGGCAGACGAATATGTTGTTTATGCTCAAAATCATAATCAAACAATTATAGCAACTATTTGGCCTTATTCTAATTGGGAACAAAAATCATGTAAAAGAAAAAAAGGCAGAAGCCCTTTTGGAAAACATTTTTCTAAATATTTGAGCAAACCTTGCTCAATGGATAACTATAAAACTTTCCTTTTGGCTTTAATAGATCGATATGATGGTGATGGATCTAATGATATGCCAAGTTTAACCAAACCTATAATTTATTGGGAAATAATGAATGAACCTGAATACAAAATGTTTTTTAGAGGTAAAGAAGATGAATTTGTTGAAATTTTTAACTTTTCATCAAAAACAATTAAAAAGAAACAAAAAGACTCCGTAATTGTTATGGCAGGTGCCGCTGGAATGTTTCCTGAAAATGAAAAGTTTTGGAAATCTGCACTACCTAAAATAAAAGATAATTTTGATATAGCAAATATTCACCACATAAGTACACCCGAAGGTAAATGTGACAAAGAATTTTGGGTAGATGAATTTTCTGGTTTGTTAAAAAAATTAAAAATAAATAAACCTATATGGCTTACAGAAGCTATGACTGGAAAATGTAAAGTTATTCCCACTTATGTTAAAGCTTTTGCAAATGGAGCGGAAATAATAATCGATGTAGGTGTTAATGCGCCTGGTATGAAAATGAGCAAAAAAAGTAGAAAAAAATTAAATGAATTTATAAGCGATTATGATGGTTTTGAATCAATAAAACTTATTTCTAAAAAGAAAGCTGAATTTAAATTTAAAGACGGTTCTTCCAAAACATTAGATTTTTAATAAATAATAATTAACCTTTACCTCTCCAAGGTATTGTTTTGTCTATTATTTTTCTAAGAGTAACATCAAATAAAAGCCCAAGCATACCCATTACAAATATAGTTATCCAAATAACTTCATATTGAAAATATTTTTTAGCAACGTTTTCTACAAAACCAATACCTGTAGTTCCTGCTAAAAATTCAGCTGCAACTAATGTTCCCCAACACATACCAATAGCAACTCTTACTCCAGTTAATATTTCTGGTAGTGAATTTGGAAATATAACATATCTTAGAATTTGCCATCTTGAAGCACCTAAAGAGTGTGATGCATGTATCTTTGATAATTGAGTACCTGATGCTCCAGCTCTTGCTGAAATAATCATAATTGAAAATGATACCATGAATAATAAGAATATTTTTCCAACATTATCAATTCCAAGAACAGAAATAATTAATGGAGCCCAAGCAAGTGGAGGCACTGGTCTATATAGTTCAATTAATGGATCAAAAAATCCTTTAGCAAATCTATTTAAACCCATAAACAAACCTAAAGGAACACCAAAAATTATTCCAAGGACTAATCCTAAAAATACTCTTAAAAACGAGTCCCATATATGACCCGAGGGGATAGGTATTTTAAATAATTTAAATTCACCTGTCGCAATATTTAAAACTTTACTTTTAAAGTTAGGTTCTACTTTACCAGCATCATTGTGAACTGGATATTTTCCAGGGATAATATCAGCTATCCAATCTGGGAGAATAAAGCCAATTATTTGACTTACATCCATCATTTCATACCAAATCAATGGAATATTTTTAAATCCTACGCTTGGTTTTAATAAAAGAATAAATTTATTTAAAGTATCGGAAGGTTTAGGCAACCATCTACCAGAACCTTGTTCAGAACAACTAGGGCCACTTGAAACAATAGTTCCAGAAGGGAATAATAAAATATCGACATATCTTAAATGTCCTTGCTCTTTTTTTTGAACTTGATCAAATTTTAAAATTGATTTTTGCAAGCCATCTAAAGTTTGAGGAGGGAAAATACTTGCATATTCAATTCTTCTTGCAATTTTAAGAACATCTTTTGCTAAAGCAGAAGCAATTTCTTGTGTATCATCTAACTCAGATCTATATTTTTTAATTTCATCTTTAATTTCTTTAAATGCATTTTTATATTTAGGATTGTGATTTCTTAGTTTGAAGAATTCATCGCTAATTATTTTTAATTCTTTTGCGGCAGCTTCAAATTTTAATCCCTTTTTGGTTTTAGGAATAATAGGAATCTCTACCGTTTGTTCTACTGCAGTTCCTGAAGCACCCCATTCACCTTCTTTTTTTGCTTCTTCAATTCTTTTACTTTCTTCTTCGGCAGTCTCTCCTGGATAATTTATTTTTTGGAATTCTTTTGTTAACTGGTTAATTTTATTAGTTAATTCATTAATCTTAATTTTATTTTCATTCTCTAAGAGTTTTTCATTTGTTAATAATGGAATTGTATTTTTAGTTTTTACAATTAATCTTAACAGCTTATTTTTATCTTGATCTCTTATGCTTGAAGTGTTTTTAATTTCTTTAGCTAATTTATTAATATTTTTATTTTCACTTTTGATAACAAAGGTGCTTTTAAATTGTCTTTCTTCTATTGGAAATAAATATTTTAATGAAAGTAATGAATCGTTAACTTTTCCAACTTGACAAAGTTCATTAGCTGATTTTGGGTAAAAAGATTTTGCTATATCCCACGAATAATATAGCCATACTAATAAAATAACGCTACTACCAACTATAATCCAATGAGTTCCTCCTTTAGCTCTTTCAGGGTTTCCGAATACAGCATCAACCTTTTCAGTTTTAATTAATTTTTTCCCATATAATATGCAGCCTATAATGGCAAAAAAAATTAAAAATGTGACAATTCTAGTGAGCATATTAATTATCTTTACCCATTATTTCTTCTTCCATGTCCCAAATCATGCTTAATATTTCTTCTCTTGTAGTTCCAAAATCTTTCTTTTTTTTAATTTCTCTTAAATCTTCTTTTAATCCCTGGGAAGCAAATGGAAGAGTATATTCTTTATGTATACGACCAGGCCTTGGAGCCATCACATACAATCTTTCACCAAGTAATAGTGCTTCCTCAACAGAGTGAGTTATTAGAATTATAGTTTTTCCTGTTTCTTTCCAAATTTTCAAAACCAACGACTGCATTTTTTCTCTAGTTAATGCATCTAGAGCGCCCAAAGGTTCGTCCATTAAAATTAAATCCGGATCATTAATTAGACATCGAGCAAGAGCAACTCTTTGCTGCATACCTCCAGATAATTGATAAGTTGGTGTATTTCCAAAACCTTGCAAGCCTACAATTTCAAGCCATTCTTCCACTTTTTTAGCCGTTGTAACCGGATCTTCTTTTTTCATTCTTAAGCCAAAATTTACATTTTCAGCAACAGTCAACCATTCAAATAATGCACCTTGTTGAAAAACCATTCCTCTTTCAACACCAGGGCCATTAATTTCATTTCCTCCAAGAAAAATTGAACCAGAGGTAGGTCTAAGAAAACCTGCGGCGATATTTAATAAAGTTGTTTTTCCACAACCTGAAGGACCAAGAACTGTTAAAAGTTCTCCTTTTTTTAGAGTAAAATTTAAATCTTTTAATGCGTGAACAGTTTCCCCTTTTGGAGTTTTAAAAATCATGTTTAGATTTTGAGAAACTAAATCACTCATAATAATGAATTTATACTAAAATTTTTATTAAAAAAATAGGCGCCAATTTAATAAATTGGCGCCTATCTAATTTTATTTTACTCTTTAATTATAAAGGTAAAAAACTAGTATCTACAGCTCCATCTGGAGTTCCCATTCCTTTTAGGAAACCATCAAGATTTCCACTTTCCATAGATTTTTTAGTTTCTGCAGGTGTTAGAAATTTAAATCCACCAATAGTTTCTTTCATATCTGCAAGCTTCATTTCAGCATCTTTAGCTATAACGTTCAGATCACTTTTGCCTGAAGCATATCTAGCATTAGCTTCATGAGTTACTTCTATGAAAGTTCTAAGCATTCCTGGGTTTTCTTTCATAAATTTATCAGTAACAGATGTAATATCTATACCTAAGATACCTGCGTCACGAGCTTCTTGAACTGTTAAAAGTCTTGATCCAACAGCTGTTGCAGCTTTAATAGAGTTACCACCAAATAGACATGCCATAACAACATCACCGCTAACTAATGCAGCAGCTCCTTCTTCAGGATCCATTTGAATAACATCCATTTTACCTCTGTCAGCTCCTACAACTTTCATACTTTCATCGAAAACATATTCAGCCATAGTTCCTAGTGGAACTGCAACTTTTTTTCCTTCTAGTTCAGAAGCATTAGCTTTTGTAATTCCAGATGCGTTAGATGTAACACAAGTTGTTCCACCCATTCCGTATTCCATAGCTATATCTACAAGCTTCAAAGGCGCTTTAGATTTAACCGCGTTAATGAATGGTACTAAACCTTGTGAATAAGAAATATCAATATCTCCTGCTAACATAGCATCAGTCATCGCTCCACCATTTGAGAAGTTAGTCCATTTAACTGGAACACCCAAAGCTTTATCAAATAATTTTTTAACTTTGTCTTCTTGGTTTGGAGTCGGCCATTCTAAGAAAAATGCAACTCTAACTTCATTAGCAGCTGAATTAGCTACCGACATACTCAAGTTAAGAGCAACAATGCATCCAAGAATAAAACTTAATATTTTTTTCATTTTATCTCCTGTTAATTAAATTTAATTTACGCTCAGTATTAAAGTGTATTCCAAAGGCTAAGTAAACTAAGAATTTCTATGAGTGTATTGAAAAACAATAGATTAACAATCTGAAGTTGTATTGATTTTATCTACTTTATTTATTTGCTGTTTAAATAAAAAAAATTAGTCTAGAAGGACTTTCAAACTTAAAAATAAATTATGAGTTCAGAAAAACCAGAAATACCAAATTCACTTAACGAGCACTGGATGCCATTCTCATCCAATAGAGACTTTAAAGAAAATCCAAGATTAATTACAGAAGCAAAAGGTGTTTATTTAAAAAACCACCAAGGACAAACACAAATAGATGCTAGTTCAGGCTTATTCTGCAATCCTTTAGGACATGGAAGAGAAGAGATTATAAACGCTATAACTAATCAATTGAAAAAATTAGATTATGTTCAACCATTTCAACAAGGTTTTGGTGGTTCTTTTGAACTTGCTACAAGAATTTCAAAACATACACCAGGAAATTTAAATAGAATTTTTTACTCAACAGGAGGATCTGATGCTGTTGAAACTGCAATTAAAATATCAATTGCCTATCATAAGGCTAAAGGACAAGGCGAAAGATTTAGAATAGTTGGAAGAGAAAGAGCATATCACGGTATGCATATAGGAGGGACCTCAGTTGGTGGAATGGTAAATAATATTAAAACATTTGCGAGCGTGTTAATGCCAGGTGTAGTACATATGAGACATACTCATTTACCAGAACATAAATTTATTTCAGGACAACCTGAAACTGGAACTGAATTAGCAAATGATTTAGAAAGAATTTGCGCAAACTTTGGATCAGAAAATATTTCTGCCTGTATAGTGGAACCAATTGCTGGATCAACTGGAACATTAGTACCACCAAAAGGATATTTGCAAAGATTAAGAGAAATATGTGACAAACATGGAATTTTATTAATTTTCGATGAAGTGATTACAGGATGGGGAAGAACAGGATCTCCTTTTGCTTCTCAAGAATTTGGTGTAACTCCAGATATTATGACCATGGCTAAAGCAACAACTAATGGAATAGTTCCAATGGGTGCCGTTGCATGTAAAGAAGAAATTTATGACGCTATAATGGAAAGTTCTCCAAAAGGAGCAATAGAATTATTCCATGGTTATACATATTCAGGAATACCAATTGCAGTATCAGCAGCTTTAGCAGTTCAAGATATAATTGAAAAAGAAGATATATTCAAAAGAGCAAAAGAAATGTCACCTTATTTCCAAGAAGGTTTAATGTCTCTTAAAGATTTAGATGCCGTTGAGAATATAAGAGGGTATGGAATGATGGGTGGAATTGACATGAAGATGGATAAAAAACCAGGAGCAGCAGGATTTACTACTTTCAAACATTGTTATGAAGCTGGAGTTAATTTTAAAGCAACTGGAGATTGTTTAATTATTGCTCCAATGTTTATTTGTGAAAAAAAACATATCGATGAAATAATAGATAAACTTAGAACTGGAATAACTAACTATTCTAAAAGTAAAAAAAATTAATTTAATTTAATGAAAATCGGTGTTCCCAAGGAAATAAAGCCCCAAGAAAACAGAATTGGTCTAACTCCTGAAAGCGTAAAAACTTTAACCTCAAATGATCATGAAGTATTAGTTGAAAATAATGGAGGTTTCGAAGCTGGTTTTTATAACGATCAATATAGATCTGCTGGTGCAAAAATTATTGATAAAGCAGAAGATATTTTTAACGAAGCTGAAATAATTGTTAAAGTTAAAGAACCTTTATCTAATGAAGTTAAAATGATTAGAGAAAACCAAATTGTTTTTACTTATCTTCATTTAGCAGCAGCAAAAGAGTTAACTCAAGGATTAATAGATTCAAAGTCTGTATGCATTGCGTATGAAACTGTAACAGATAATAATGGGAGACTTCCTTTATTAGCACCTATGAGTGCGGTAGCAGGAAGAATGTCAGTTCAAGCTGGGGCGCATTGTTTAGAAAAAAATCAAAAAGGAAGAGGTTTGCTACTTGGAGGAGCTCCAGGAGTTGAGCCTGGTAACGTAGTTATATTAGGTGGTGGAGTAGTTGGAGAAAATGCAGCTGTAATAGCAGTTGGAATGCAAGCCAAAGTACATATTGTTGATAAATCAGAAGCAAGATTAAAGCAATTAACCGATATGTTTGGAGATAAAATTATTCCTCAACTGAGTGATAAAACGGACTTAGAAAAACTAATTTCAGAATGTGATTTGTTGATTGGTGGCGTCTTAATTCCTGGAACGGAAGCTCCAAAACTAGTAACAAAAGACATGTTAAAGTTAATGAAAAGAGGCTCTGTAATTGTAGATGTTGCCATAGATCAAGGTGGATGCATTGAAACAAGTAAACCAACAACACATGCCGAACCAACTTACATAATTGATGACGTTGTTCATTATTGTGTAGCCAATATGCCAGGTGGCGTTCCAAGAACCTCAACAATTGCGCTTAATAATGCAACATTGCCTTTTTTAGTAAAATTAGCGAAAGAAGGATATGTTAAAGCACTAAAAGACGATCCAAACTTTATGGCTGGATTAAATGTTCACAAAGGACAAGTTACTTATAAAGCTGTAGCAGATTCTTTTGGACATAGCTATGTCAGCGCTAAAGAGGCTTTAAATTAGATTCCTTTTCTGATTAACCGGTAAATATCTTCTTTTTTCACTAATCCTATTTTACGGTCAATTTCATTTTGACCTTTGTAAACAACGATTGTAGTCCAAAATTTAATATTTAGTACATTTGCAAACTCTTTATATTTAGTTTGCTCATAAAATAAAAATTCTACATTTTTAAAATCATTTAAAGCATTAGCAAAAATTTTTGATTGTTTTGCACAAGTCATACATGTTTCGTCCCAAGCATTTATAACTATAGTTTTTCCTTCTTGTTGAGCTTTTTCAAATTTTTCAAATGTAAAATTAGTAGTTTTTTCAAAAGCCAAAGCATCAGTAAAAAATAATATAATTAAAGGTAATAAAATTTTTTTCATTTTTAATAGCTATAAAGAAATAAAGTATATATTAAATTAATCTTTAATAATAATTTAAATAGTTTATATTTAAAATAGAGGGGTGCTAATTAAGCTGAGAAATACCCTTAGAACCTGTCCGGTAATTCAGAAAGGGATTAAATGGAGCAAATAAATATATTAAGTCAATCATCAGCAATTATATTAACTTTAGTTATAAGCGTTATATTTGTAATAGTTGGAATTATTTATTCTAATAAATATCAAGGCTTAAATAATTATTTAGTTGCAAATAGATCTGTTGGGACATTTTCATTAACCGCTAGTTTGGTTGCATCAGCATTAGGTGCATGGATATTGTTTGGACCAGCTTCTGCAGCTACATGGGGAGGCATTGGAGCTGTAATTGGATATGCACTTGGAACAGCATTTCCATTATTCATTTTAATTTATTTGGGTAAGAAATTTAGGACATCTTATCCAAAAGGAAAAACTTTAATTGAAGTTATAAGAATAAGATTTGGTTCCAAATTATTTAAATTGATTTTATTTCTGTCTATTTTTTATATGACAATATTTTTAATTGCAGAAGTCACCGCAGTATCAATTTTAATTAAATATATTTCAGGTACTGATTTATGGATTACTGCTTTAATAGTAATTGTAAGTTCTCTCGTTTACACTTTATATGGAGGATTAAGAGCTTCAATTTTTACTGACAATATTCAATTCATTGTTTTCGGATTGTTATTATTAATAAGTTTTTCTTATTTAATTTCATTTAATTCTAATGATTATAATTTTGAATTTATTAAGCTAAATAACCCAAATTTATTAAGTTCAAATTATATTCCAAATTTTACTGCTGGCTTAACCTTTTTCATTGCTGTGGCGGCAACCAATCTTTTTCACCAAGGTAATTGGCAAAGAGTTTATGCTGCAAAAAATAACAATGTATTAAAAAAAAGTTTAATAATTTCATTCTTAATTATTATTCCTGTAGTTTTTTTAATGGGCTTTAGTGGATTAGTTGCCGTATCCCAAAATAGCAGTGTTTTTCCGGATCTTGCTTTCTTTTCTTTATTGCTAAAAGAACAATCTGTTACTTTATCTATAATTATATTAGTATTAGCCATATCTTTGACGGTTAGTAGTATAGATACATTAATAAATGCAATTTCTAGCTTAATTATTGTTGATGGAAACAAAGTTATTAAATTTAAGGGAAATTATTTAAAACTATCAAAACAAATAATAATTGTTTTATCTTTAATTACACTTTTTGTTGCATCAAAAGGTTTAAGTATTTTATATTTATTTTTACTTGCGGACTTATTTTGTTGTGCTGCAGTATTAACTGTATTTTATAGTTTTTATTCAAAATCTTTAAATGAAAAAAATTCATATATATCAATTATTATTGGATTAGTTGCTGGCCTATTATTATTTCCTAGTCCAGATTTTTCTAAATCAATATTAGTAGGCATAATATTTCAAGCTGATTTCTTTCCATCATTTATTTCACAATCATTGTTATTTTGTTCATTTATTTTAGCAACATTTGTGCCAATTTTTACTTGGAAATTAAAATAATCAAATGAAAGACTGTTTTTAAAACATTAGTTATTATATAATATTCAGTATGTTTAATTTTATAATTCCATTTATAGTTTTAATACTTGTGGTTGTATTTATTCACGAGTATGGACATTATTATTTTGCCAAGAGATATGGAGTGGGGGTAACTGATTTTTCCATTGGATTTGGAAAAGAAATATTTGGCTGGAATGATAAATCTGGTACTAGATGGAAAATTTGCTGGATACCCCTTGGTGGATATGTAAAGTTTTTTGGAGATAGAAATGTTTTTTCTCAAGCCGATCAAGAAGAATTGTTAAAAAAATATAAAAAAGAAGACCAAAAAAAATTATTTGTAACAAAACCTTTGTACCAAAGATCATTAATTGTAGTTGGGGGTCCTGTTGCTAATTTTATTTTAGCAATATTTATATTCTTATTTATTTATATGTTTGTGGGTAAAGATTTTACCCCAGCAGTAATTGATGAAGTTCAAAAGGACAGCCCAGCAGAGATAGCGGGTATGAAAAAAAATGATATTATTCTTGAAATTGACGGCACTAAAGTTGAGAGTATTCTTGATGTTTCTAAGTTAATTGCAATGTCGACAACTGAATTTGTAGATTTTAAAGTATCAAGATATGAGAAAGAATTATTATTAAGAGTTAAACCTAATCTTGTTGAAAGTGAAGATGGCCTTGGAAATAAAATAAACAAAAGAATGATTGGGATTAGGTTAAGCCCCTATAATAATGAAATTAATCATGTTAAACTAGGTCCAGGACAAGCTTTAATTCATTCTTTAAATGAAGTTTATTTTGTAACATCTTCATCTTTGAAATATTTGGGATCAATGTTTACTGGCACAGGAGACACATCTCAGTTAGGCGGACCAATAAGAATAGCCAAAATATCAGGACAAGTTGCTGAATTTGGCATTATTCCATTTATCAGCATGATGGCCTATATTTCAATTAGCTTAGGGTTAATAAACCTATTTCCTATTCCAATGTTAGATGGCGGACACTTGATGTTTTATGCGTTTGAAAAAATTTTAGGCCATCCTTTAAGTCAAAAAACACAAGAAGGTTTTTTTCGAATCGGTATGTTTTTATTGCTTTCTTTAATGTTTTTTGCCACTTTTAATGATCTTAAAGATTTAGGTTTATTTTAAAGATTTTTTAGCACTCAAAAAAACCATATAAATCAACACTTTTTTAATACTATATATTGTTATTTTTTTTTTCATATACACTAATAAAAAGCTTGAAATATCAACGATATTGTTAAGTATATATGAATAAACCTTTAAAACCGGAGCTAAAATGAACAAGAAACAATTAGTCGCTAAACTGGCTGGTTCTTTAAATCAAAGCAAAGCTGATGCTGAACGTACTTTTGATATTATTACCAATGCTATATTGGATCAGTTGAAAAATGATGATCCAGTAAAAATTGCTGGTTTTGGTACCTATAAAGTAGCTAAAAGAAAAGCCCGAATTGGACGAAATCCAAGAACAGGAGAGCAAATCCAAATAGCGGCATCTCAAAAGGTAAAATTTTTACCTGCAAAAGCACTTAAAGAAGTATTCAATAAATAATTAAAGTTTTAACAGCCTTACTACAAAAATGTAATAAGGCTGTTACTATATGCATTTTATGCATACCTTTTTTTCTTAATCAACGTTAGTTTTATTTTTTTTTAATTATAAGAATTTTTTCGAAAGGAATTTTTATGATAAAAAAATTAAAATTAATAGTTGGTCCTTTAGTGAGTTTGTTTTTTTTACTAAGTATGACCAGCACAAGTTATGCAGATACAACAGTATCTGTTGAAGTAGGTTTCATTTTTAACACTTTTCTTTTTTTAGTATGTGGATTTTTAGTAATGTTCATGGCAGCTGGATTTGCCATGCTTGAATCTGGAATGGTAACATCAAAAAGTGTATCTGTAATCTGCGCAAAGAACATTGGATTGTTTTCAATTGCTGGAATTATGTTTTGGCTATGTGGATATAATCTTGCATATGGAATCCCAGAAGGCGGATTTATAGGTAATTTTCTTCCATGGTCAGATGGAAGTAAATTAGAAACAGGTTATTCTGATGGTTCTGATTGGTATTTCCAAATGGTTTTCTGTGCAACAACAGTATCAATAGTAT
>Ga0208411_1001121_pt1 | contig 18721 bp, 21 predicted proteins | sample ETN01SmetaG_4_FD_185793 | JGI IMG/M metagenome (GOLD analysis project Ga0208411, IMG submission 185793) | Marine microbial and viral communities from oxygen minimum zone, Eastern Pacific Ocean - ETNP2014F12-01SV261 (SPAdes) (version 2) | ecosystem: Environmental > Aquatic > Marine > Oceanic ... | reverse complement strand
GAAGTCGAAGCCGTTGTGGAAGAAGCTGTTGAGGCTGAAACTGTTGTAGAAGAAGCTGTTGAAGCTGAACCTGTTGTAGAAGAAGCTGTTGAAGCTGAACCTGTTGTTAGCAATGATGATATGTTCAAAAGACCAAACAAACAAGAAGAAACTGTTATTGATTTATCCAAACCAGAAATTCAAGATGCTGAAATGGTTGACGATGAAGATTAATGATTTTAGAATCTGAAAGACTTAAATTACGTTTATTTGGAAATAATGATAAAGAAGAACTTATAATTCTATTAAACAACAAAAATGTAACCAAATGGATGGATAATATTCCATTTCCCTACCTAGAGAAACATGCTGATTGGTGGATAGAAACTGGATCAAAAAAAAAATACCAATATGCAATTATTCACAAAAAAACGAACAAACTTATTGGCTCAATAAAAATTACAATTAAGGGAGAACTTGGGTGTTGGATCGGTACCAATTACTGGAACAAAGGTTTTGCTACTGAAGCAATAGAAAGAATCAAGAAATTTGGATTTGGAGAATTAGAACTAGAAAAACTCTGGGCAGCTACCCACAAAGATAATGTAGCTCCTATTGAACTTATGCGAAGTACGGGATTTACTAGGGTTGATGACAAACCATACTATGTTGAAGGCATAGGTGATACAAAGGTAAGGCCTCACTTCGAATTACTAAATAGGCCTTAAATCAACCCCTCCTGTGAAATATTTGTGGCCCTGTGGGGTAGTTTGGCATCCTTGTGGCTTTGGGAGCCATAGACCCCGGTTCAAATCCGGGCGGGGCCACCACCTTAATTGTAAGCTGATTTTGTCGTCGAAATTATTACTGAACCAATCTTATACGGATCACCATTAGAAGCTGGCCTTCGATCTTCTAACCTTCCTTTCCATCCATCTTCAATAGTTCCTATTGGAATTCTTATAGAAGCGCCTCTATCTGAAACACCGTAAGAAAATTGATCAATGGATTGTGTTTCATGCAGTCCAGTCAGTCTCTCCTCATTGTGGGCACCATAAACTTTCATATGCTTCTTGATATTCTTTCCAAATGATTCGCAGATTTTTGTGAATGTTTCTTCTCCACCAACATCTCTCATAGTAGAATCTGAAAAATTAGCATGCATACCAGAACCATTCCAGTCACCTTTAATCGGTTTAGGATGATATTCTATGTAATAACCATAAATCTCTGTTAACCTATCAAGCATATATCTACCAATCCAGAGCTCATCTCCTGCCTTCTTAGCTCCTTTCGCAAATATTTGAAATTCCCATTGACCACAAGCCACCTCTTGATTAATTCCCTCAAATCCTAGGCCTGCTTCAATGCAAAGATCTGCATGTTGCTCTACAAGATCTCTACCATGCGTATTCTTACCGCCAACGGAACAATAATACAGACCTTGTGGGCCAGGGTATCCTCCAACCGGAAAGCCTAGGGGTAATTGTGTTTCTACATCCATTATGAAATATTCTTGTTCAAAACCAAACCAAAAGTCACCATCATCATCATCTATTGTAGCACGGCCGTTACTAGGGTGAGGCGTTCCATCAGGATTCATAACCTCACACATAACTAAAAATCCATTTTCTCTTTGTGGATCTGGATAAATTGCTACTGGCTTCAACAAGCAATCGGAGTCGCCACCGTCTGCCTGTTTAGTAGAAGAACCATCAAAACACCACACAGGACAGTCATCGAGATTGCCTGTAAAATTCTTCCTAATCATTGTCTTACTTCGCATATTCTGTGTAGGTTCATAACCATCAAGCCAAATATATTCTAATTTTGAAAATTCGCTCATATTATCAATCTTCCATTGAAACATACTATATAAGAAATATGGATATATTGGATAAAAAGTTCAAAAAAAATAATTTAAATGAAATTATACGTAGTAATTTATATATAGCCTGAACAAATGTTCAAAATATGGGACTAAGTGACAAGGATTCTGAACTTTTGATACAACTAACTAAGAACGGAAAAGCTTCCCAAAGGGAACTATCTAAACAAACTGGGCTTGCTCTAGGTACTGTTAACACACACATTAAGAAATTAGAAAATGATAAAATAATAAAAGGATATTTCGCAGACATTGATCCTGAAAGAGTTGGATTTAATCTAACTGCAATTATCAATTTAAGAATTAAAAAAGGAACCTTAATGGATGTGCAGGCCTCAATTGCAAACCATTCTAGAGTTTTTGGCGTCTATGACGTTACAGGTGAATGGGATTCCTTAATTTTAGCTAGATTCAAAAATAGAGAAGAGATGGATAATTTCATTAAAACTACACTTTCCCAAGAATACATTGAAAGAACTAGCACATCTCTTGTTCTAAATACTGTAAAAGAAGAGCCAAGAATAATTTTATGAGTTTGCTAAATAATCATTAACTGATTGTATTTGATATATAGTCAATCCTCTTCGTAATTGACCATCCCATCTCTTGACTAAAACTCCATCCTCAAAAACTGCCATTGTTGGAATTACTTCAATATCAAAAGAATTCCATAACTCTGATTCTGCATCAGTAATATCTGCAATACAAACATCTTCTACTCTACCATATTCTGACCAATTATTAAAAAATGAAACACAATAAGGGCACCAATCGGCTGAAAATATTACTAATGTTTTACCTTTATGGTTCAGCATTATCTCTGAATCAAAGTTATTTTGATTAACTCTTGGAAAAGATTTCACTTCTTCGCCCATATCATTAAAGTTTCTCTATCTATTCTTTTGCTGATTGAATCTCTAGGCATTTCTTCAGAAACAAGTTCCCAGTGTAAACCAAAAAGTTTGTACAGTTCTTCTTTAGAGACTCCCCAAGGAGGGCCACCCTCATCTAACTCCTTATCTAGTGGTAAAAAAAGACCTAAAAGTCTTCCATCAGGTTTTAGCAATTGCCAAACTGCTCTATCATACTCAAAACGGCGCGATGGACTTACTGCACAAAAACAAGTATATTCCATTACATAATCAAATGAATAATGCAAATTCTCTGGAATGTCAAATATATCTGCCTGAACAAAGTTAATTTTAACATTTGCTTCTTTTGCATTTTCTTTAGCTTCTATGATTGCTATTTCCGTGAAATCTATGGCAGTTACATCAAAACCCTCTTTTGCAAAAGTAACTGCATCATAACCCCTACCACAACCAATAACGCAAATACTACCTTTAGGAATATCTGAAGCTAATCTCTGGAAAACTGGAGTTGGACCTCCCAAATCCCAGCCATCCATTTCAGATTCGTAACAAGCCTCCCAGAATTCAGGAGTATTCACAGGATCTTCCATAGTCCTCGTAGAAAGAAGCGTTGTTAAAAAACGAGCGTAGACTTTTTGAGACCTCTCTTAATCATATATCATGACCAATGTATTAATGCGAACTAATGCTGGAGATATCACAATCGAATTGTATACTGATAGTATGCCTATTACTGCTGGAAATTTTCTTAAATTAGTAGAAAAAGGATATTATAATGGATTACATTTTCACAGAGTAATAAAAGGATTTATGCTTCAGGGCGGTTGTCCCCACAGTAAAGATCCAAATAGTAACAGATGTGGAACGGGAGGACCAGGTTACGCCATTTCTGATGAACATTTAGACGATGCAAAATTTTCGAATGAAATTGGAAGTTTAAGTATGGCAAATTCAGGACCAAACAGTGGAGGTTCACAATTTTTTATTAATACTGTACATAATTCATTCCTTGACTGGTGGGATAAATCTACGCCATCTGCACATCCTGTATTCGGAAAAGTCATAGATGGAATGGATGTTGTTAAAAAAATTGAAAGTTGTACTACTGGACCTAATGATAAGCCAACTAAACATCAAAAAATAATATCTGTTAAAAGAAAATAAATCAATCGTCTGTAGAAGATCCCTCTTCCATATAAGGTATATCAATATCTAATTGAGCAATATACAAACCTGAAGTTATACAAGAAAGATAGGTATAACCATCATGATATTCTGCAGCCCATAAGAAAGGAATCCAACCAAAATCATAGAACTCCGAATCTAAAGGCTCACCATATGCATTATTTTGTGGTAAAATATAAGCAACTGTTGATGATAAATGCGAAGCATTTCTATCCTCTGAGTTTCCTGTAGCAATTATTGTTTCAACATCAACAATCCATAGTCCTGCATGATAATGAGAAATGTATAATCTTCCATCCCAACCACCTCCATAGCTTTGATCTGGCTTTTCATCATCAGTAATAAAGTGACCTGAATCTAAATTATGTGGACTAAAAAGTAACCACTCATCACCATTCGCATGAGCTTCACATGATTCCCCAAAACAGTGTAAACCTGATGTAGGGATTTCCCAGTCTCCAACTAATTTGGGAAGGAAACGTAAATTACCGTTTACTACTTCATAATCTGTATTATCTATAACGTAAATCATTCCAGTACCTACATCCGTTGATAATACTTCAACTGCCGCTGTGATCAAATGACGTTCACCTTCCAATTCTGGACGAATATGTGATATGTCTACCATTTCAGGATAAGGTTCTGTATAATGTATGTAAGATGATCTTCCCCCATTCTCATTACCTGTAGAACCGCTATCTGGTTGACCATCACCATCAAAATCTGCAAAATCCATCCAATACCCTACTTCAGGAGCTCGCCATAAACAAGTCACAGGAGAACCTACTGTACTTTTACAGCCTAAACCATAAAGGAGATAATTTTCGGGACTATTTACTGGATGAGGGACATCTGTAACATCTCCTATCCTAACGCCAGCTTCCCAATATGCACCATAAACATAGGTACGCCCATAACGAGGATCTTGTGGATCGTTGCCTGGCCAGGTTTGAACTGTCATATCATGAATGTAAATCCATCCACCTCTAGTTGCTTCCCAGGCTACTTCATATTCTCCTACTTTGATTACAGTATGACCATAACCGGCCCCAGGAACTCCTTCTAAAGTTCGAGCTGCTGAACCTTGTAAATTTAAGTGAGCTATAGTGACGCCACCACAGGCTTCTCCTACAGCTATATCACAACCCTCATAATCTGGATTTGCTACAAAAATATACCACTCATTATCAATCATGTGTGTGTAAAGATTATGTGGGCCACTTGGATGATCTGAGTCATACCAACTATCTACCCATACTGGATTTGTTTTATCTGTCACGTCGACTAATACTACACTGACTTGGGTTGGGTCACCCCATTCTCCAACTTGAGGATCTGCATAACCTGGATCTACCAATTGATTTTGAAGAATCACATATTCTCTACCACTAAATTCAAGGTATTTTATATCTAAAAGTTGGGTATTTGGATCGGTATATTTTCCCATAACTGTTGTATTGTGAGGATCTGTAACATCAGTTATGTGGAATTCAGACCAACCTGCTTGATAAGCATAAGTTCGGCCATCTGGAGAATCTGCAACAGTAACTTCTGCATTTCCGCCATTTGTTAAAGGATTGTATGATATTTGTTCAATATTACCGCTGCTCATATTGTGCATTGAAGCATCCATATGATCATGTCCATCATCCTGTAATAAAGGATCTTCAACTATCAATGTATCTCCATCTAAAGATGTTTCTTCATCAGAAGTTAAAAGATATGCAGTAGCACTAACTAAACTTAGAACAATCAAAGCTGCTAAGGCGCTCTCCTTCATTTGCATTATTTTGGGCAGTATAACCTTTTATTTATAGGCTATTTAGAATGTACGAATATGAAAGCCAAACAAACGATACTCAGCATAACCGTTGTTATTTTTATTTGCTTTCAACTTATTTTTCCAACAGCTACAGCTCATACAGGTGGAGTTTTTACAATAATTGTTTCTGAAAATGGAGTTGTTCCTGGAAATGTTCAAATGCTTGTTAATGATACTGCAAGATGGATAAATGTTGACGACAGAGATAATGTGACACATCGTATATTTGTTGATGCAAACTCAGATGGAATATATAATGGAACTGAAGACTGGGACTCTGGCAACCTAACACATCAATGTGAACACGTAAATGGAACTAAAGTAGATGAAAATTGTAATGCCTATTTTGATATACCATTTAATGAAACTTATCTAAATATGAGCTACTTTAATGTTACAGGAACATATGCTTTTTTTGATTTAGTATATAATGAAACTTCTGAGAGTACTGAAATAGTATATGGTAATGTAACTGTAAACTCTGATTCTCATTTAACTGCTGGGTTTCAAGATACTAATTCAAATAATAAAGAAACTATTGATGATGAAGAAAAAAATGAAGATTCTGATTTTCTTTTGATTATTGCTGCAGCCTCAGCTATAGGTGCAATGATACTAGGAGGAATGATTCTCTTTGGCAATAAAGAAGAATAACGAAGAATTAATCAAAGCATTATTTCTTAGCCTAATTTCAATTGCAATTTTGACCAGTATTTACGCTCTAAATAATCAAGAAGAAGGTGAAAAAAAAACGGAGAATGATTATCTAAAAAGTGAAATCTGCTATTATGCATTAAATGGAATAGTGGCTGATCACCACTATCACCTGCAATTAAACATAACTATTATTGAGGAGAGGATTGAGATTCCCATGAATATAGGATTTGAAAAAGACTCTGAAGGAAAAATCATCTTTTTGCATCCAATACACACCTATGACAATAGTGGAAGAATACATGTAGAGACTACAAAGAATGCCACTGCCGAATTGGGATTCTTTTTTGATATATGGGGAAAAGAGTTTACTAATAATAAAATACTAAATTATACTTCAGATAATGATCATAGCATTGAAATATATATGAATGGAAATAAAATAGAAACATATGAAAAAACAATTCTTGAACCTTATTCTTTCATAGAAATTATTTACAAAAAAAATAACTAAAGTTTATTTTAGAGGTGTAAAATAAACAATTATGGCATCTGTTGTTAATGGGTTAAAACCCGAAAATATATGGAAACATTTTGAAACACTCACCAAAATACCTAGACCATCAAAACATGAAGAGAAAATTCTAGCTTACCTCAGAAAATTTGCAAACGAAAGAAATCTTGAAATTCGTGAAGATGACACTGGAAATATAGTTGTTTTAAGACCTGGAAGTGGTGGTGGAGAGAATGCACCTACTATTATTATTCAAAGTCATGTTGATATGGTTTGTGAAAAAAATAGAGATTCAAAACATGATTTTATGAATGATTCATTAGAATTATACATAGATAATGGATGGTTAAAGGCGAAGGGTACTACCCTTGGTGCTGACAATGGAATAGGAGTAGCTGCTGCAATGGCTTTACTAGATATGCCTGACCATTCTAAACTACCTCCTTTAGAATGTTTATTTACTGTTGATGAAGAAACTGGCCTAACTGGAGCATTTGCTCTAAATGGAAAAATCTTGAAAGGAAGAACTATGCTAAATCTTGATACTGAAGATTGGGGAGAAATATGTATTGGTTGTGCAGGCGGTGGTGACTCCAGCATTCATCTACCAATAGAATGCCAAAATGCACCCTCTGATTATCTATCTTTTCAGCTCTCAGTTGAAGGTCTAAAAGGAGGGCATTCTGGAGTAGACATACACGAAGAAAGAGGAAATGCAATAGTTTTCATATCTGCTATAATAGATAATATCTTAGAAAATACAAAAAGTTCTCTTGTTTCTATTGAGGGGGGAGATAAACATAATGCAATACCAAGAGAAGCATTTGCAAATATAATTATTCATCCTGAATCCGTTTCAGATGGACAAAAATCGGTGTCAAATAGAACTGAAGCTTTAAAAAAAGAATTTGGAACAATTGAACCAAATCTAAGTATAAAATTTACTGGTTCCGATGACTCTTCTGAAAAATGCCTTTCAGATGAAAGTCAGACCAGCCTTATTGGATTACTACGAACATTGCCACACGGAGTGTTGAAATATTCACATGATGTGGAAGGATTAGTCGAAACGTCCAACAATTTAGCCTCTGTTAAAATGAAAAGTAAGGAAATAACTATTGTATGTTCAACAAGATCCTCTATTTCAGAAGCTTTGCAATTGCAACGAGAAAGAATAAAAATTATGTCTGAGGCATTTGGAGCGAAAACTGATCAAGATGAAGCATATCCTGGCTGGGCTCCAAACGTAAGCTCTCCTGTATTGGAGACTACCACCAAGATATACTCTGAATTACTTGGTAAAGAACCACATATATGCGCCATACACGCTGGTCTTGAATGCGGAGTAATTGGTGAAAAAGTTGAGGGCATGGATATGGTTTCATTTGGACCAACCATTAAGGGGCCACATTCACCAGATGAAAGAGTAGAAATTTCCTCAGTTGATAAATTCTGGGATTTGTTACTCAAAATATTACAAGAACTTTCAAAGAAGTGAGACTTGATAGAAAACATTAAAGAAAATTTAGAATTGAAATTGCCAGGGATTCTTTCATGGAATCGAATGGCTGTAAAACCTATTAATGATAATAATATTGATAATGAGAAAATAATTAGATATGAAGAATTGTTATCTGAAAATAAATTAAGTGAAATGAAACAGGCTGCAGTCTTAGTTTGTTTTTTCAAAAAAAATGGAGAATACCATATACCTCTCATTAGAAGACCTATGCATGAGAAAAATCACCCTGGTCAAATTGCTTTACCGGGAGGTGCAATGGAAGAAAATGAAACTTTAGAAAATACCGCTTTGAGAGAAGCTTTTGAAGAAGTGGGAATTATTCCTGAAAATGTTGAAATTATTGGTAAAATGACTCCATTACCAGTCCCTGTTTCAAAATATTTGATATCTCCTTTCATAGGGGTAGCTAAACATGAACCAAAATGGAATATTAATAAACAAGAAGTGGATGAGCTAATTATCCTAAAATTTAAGAATTTGATTGACTCAAATAATGGATATTATGAGGATTGGAATCTAAATGGAAATACTATTAGAGTTCCAATATTTAAGGTCATGAATAAAGAAATTTGGGGAGCTACTGCTGCAGTTCTAAGTGAGTTACTAGACATAAGCTCATAATTTAATTAAAAAAAGAATTCAAAGGTTCAACAATATTTGTTGAAAACAAATCACCAAAGAAAGCTGATATTATAAATGATAACGCAAGAGGAATAATGTAAGGTATTTTGAAAGTAATCCAAGGATTTTTAATACCTTTTTCCTCCAATTTTTTCCACTCCTTCTCTGAATCTAATTTATGTTTAACAAAAGCAACCATCACTACTCTATCTCCAACAACTTGCTGCATAGGCCAAACAAAACTTTCTTTGGCCTCCTCCAGTTTCATTTTAGTTCCGAAAAATATTTGGAAAAAAGGACTTTCCAAATTTCCTTTAACTATATTGAAAAAAGCTAAACCTATTGGAATAAACAAATAAAGCAAAAGGGAATTCATGAAAATTACAAAAGGATACGGAAAACCTCTGCTATCAAATGCAGTCAACGATCCTTCTGTAAAAGAAATAGAAAATGGTGTAATCAGACTAATTGCCATAATCGCTTTTACATCTGCACCACCAATAGTAGGACCAAAATAAAACCAAATATACATTAAAATCATCAAGAATGGAATTGCTATTAAATCAATCATTTGATAATTATTTTTGGAAACCTCATCTGAATTAAATGCAAAGAAAAAATAAAGAGAACACAAAATTGCCAAATATTGACTAGCTTTCCAAAGCATATCCTGGTTCTTATCTAAAACATATTCATCAACAAAAGAATTGAAAAATAAAGTAAATGTGGCAAATATTAAAGCCCACAAATAAAAACCATAATCTTCCCAAATTTTGGAAACATCATAAATTAACAATAAAGAACCCAAAACCCCCCCATAAATCCATACTGAATTTGGAACTCGTCTGGTTTTGAAATCTAGCCAAGAACCATATGACAACATTGCAGCACCTATCAAAAACCGCAAAATATCAAGCTCGCCCATATTTGTATAATCTAGTGGACCGCATATTAATATATCTTTTAATGCAAAAATATTTTTGAAAACATTTTATATACTAAACTAAATTAATCAAACCGTGGATCTAAGAGAGCAATTATTGCCCAGTGAAAAATTGCTAAGTGAATATAAAAATTTATTAGTAGAAAATAAAAATGGAACTCTGTATCTTACTAACCTCCGATTATTTCTATCCACTAAAAAAGATATATGGAATTTTAATACAAAAGATATCATTTATATGGGTAGGATGAATAATCCGCGTTTTTCATGGATGTGGCAAATTCTAATATCAATAACTATCTTGTTTAGTATTTCATCTGGAAAAACTTTGCTTTTTCTAATTTGTATAATTTTGTCTGCCGCTAGACAATATCTCAAAATAGATTGCTTAGAAATTGGATTAAAAAATAAAAAATGGACCATCTCTGATGATAATGACCAACTTGATGAATTAATGCTTCAGATTCAAACTAATCAAGTGACGGGGGTGCAAAAAAATGAAGGAAAACCTATCGTTGATGCTGAGGAAAAATTAGATTCAAAAATAGAAATTAATATTGTTGGTGAAAATGAATCGGGACCTTTAAGATCTGCATGGATCTCCTTATCTTTTGCATTTATTTTCTATTATCTTAATTCTTTCAGAGATTCTGGAAATATATGGCTCTTTATTTTCTTAATTTCTGCATTGTGCTCATATATTATCTATAAAGATAGAAGAAATACTAACCTCTTAAGAGATGTTGAACCTGAGAATGGTTTGATAAGAAAAGGGTGGTATTTTATCCTAAATAAACTTAAAATAAATATAATAAAAGCCAATTATTCTTTAAATGTAAATAATATGAATGTAAATATTCGGAATTTAGGCTATGTTCTAAGCTCAATAATTTTACTTCTCGCATTTACCACTACTCACATTAATTCTAATCTTATTCCTATGTTATTCGGAATCTCCCTAGCTATTTCAGTGTACATGACGGGGAGGTGCCTAGCAGGGATACCTCGATCAAGAAATCGAATGATTGCAAGAAGCTTTGTTTGTGCTCTTGTAGCTGTATCTGTGATAATTCCGTGCCTTAATATTGCTCCATTGTGTGAACCTGCAAATGCACTACTACCTTCTAATTTCTTAAATAGTGAAAATGGCTGGAAAAAATCTTACTCCCAAGTGGACGAATATGGACTTGGACTCGCTTCAACAAGTATCTACCTCTACACCGATGATGCAAAAGATGATGACGGAAATGAAGATGGATACCCTGCAATCTTATTTGTTATTGTTTTAAAAATGCCTTTTGAAATTGATGAAACTGTACCTTTAGATATCCTAAATGATCAATTTCAAAAAATGGCTATTGACCAAGATATTGAATTAGATTCTGAAATTGAAAGCGGAAAACGAAAAACTAGTCAAGGATATAATACTGAATATGTAATCTATAATGGGACTACAAAAACTGAAAAAATAGGAACCGAGGAAGTAAATTATAAAGTAACTAAAGGTTCAGAATCAAAATATATAGGGGAAGTATGGAAAGCTCCTGAATACAACCTACTAGTAGTTTCAATGGGCATTGGCATTATTTCATCTGAAACAATTAATGAAGATACAGGAAATGAATTCATTGATGACTTAGTAGATGAAATAATTCCGAATCCAGCAGATACTACAGATGAAAAAAATTGGAACGAAATGCTAGATTTAATTCCTGAAATATATTGTTATCAAGATGATTGGAAAGATTAATTTTTATCTATAATCAAACCTTCTTTTAAAGGAAATGAGACAAAGTCTCCTTCCCATTTTACCTCTGATTCCTCGTCAAGTAAACCTGCGGAGATCAATTTATTCATCATCATTTCAGCCTCTTCTTTAGGGACTTTCACATACTGTTTTTCATTTTCACTCATTTTAGCCAAACTCAATTCCTTGTGCTAAAGGTAAGTCGTCGGACCAATTAAGCGTATTGGTCTGTCTACGCATATATACCTTCCAAGAATCTGAGCCTGCTTCTCTTCCTCCACCAGTGTCCTTTTCACCGCCAAAAGCACCTCCTATCTCAGCTCCGCTTGTTCCTATGTTTACATTGGCAATACCACAATCGCTTCCTGAATGGCTTAAAAACTTTTCAATAGACTGCATATCATTAGTAAATATTGAGGATGATAAACCTTGATCAACTGAATTATGATGCTCTATAGCTTCTTCTAAGTCTTCAAACTCAAACAAATATAGTATCGGGGCAAATGTTTCTTCTCTTACTATCCCCATACCCATATTTGCTTTTACTAAAGTAGGCTCAACATAAAAGCCATCTTTTTTAATCACATTTCCTCCGTAGAGAATTTCTCCATCTTCTTTCATAATTATTTCTAAAGCATTACTGTAATCATTCACTGCTTTATCATCTACTAAAGGGCCAACCAATGTATCTGAATTCAATGGGTTGCCTATTTTTATTTGTGAATAGGATGCTACCAATTTCTCTATTATTGAAGAAGATATCGATTTGTGTAAAAATAATCTACGTGTAGAAGTACAGCGTTGGCCTGAGGTACCCACTGCTCCAAACAAAACTGCCCTAAGCACTAACTCCGGATCTGAATCTGGCATCACTATTATTGCATTATTTCCACCTAGTTCTAGAAGTGTTCTTCCTAAACGTCTAGAAACTGCTTCTCCAATTTTACGCCCCATGTGGCATGAACCTGTAGCAGACACAAGAGGAATCCTTCTATCATGTACTAGCAATTCTCCAACATCTCTACTAGAACCAACAAGCAACGACATTACACCATCCCAACCTAATGGAGTCATAACTTCATTGACAATCTTCTGAATAGCAATTGCTGTAAGTGGTGTCTTAGAAGAAGGCTTCCAAACCATTACATCACCACAAACTGCCGCTATCATCGCATTCCATGCCCAAACTGCACCTGGGAAATTAAATGCTGTAACAATACCTACAGTTCCAAGAGGATGCCATTGTTCGTACATTCTATGATTTGGCCTCTCAGAATGCATTGTTTTTCCATACAACTGACGACTTAGTCCAACTGCATAATCTGCAATATCTATCATTTCTTGAACCTCACCCTCTCCTTCAGCTTGTATTTTTCCCATTTCCCAAGAAATTAGCTTGCCAAGCGCTGTTTTATGTTCACGGAATGCGTTAGCCAAGTGTCTAACTACTTCACCTCTCTTCGGAGCGGGCTCCATTCTCCATTTTTTGAAAATTTCAGAAGACTTCTGCATTATAGTTTCATAATCTCCTGAATCACACTGCTTGACTCTTGCAATTAATGTTCCATCTACTGGTGTTATACAATCTAAATCACTTCCAGAGCCTAGCCAATTTTCTGAATAGCCACCTAAATTTACATCTTCAATTCCTAACTCATCTAAGAAATCAAGTTTTGTCATATGACTGCATAAAGAGCGACAATAAATAACTTAATTGTACTAGTTATTTTTAATTGCCCACCTCTTACAACATTATGGCAGTTGAGGATTCTGAGCTTCAAGGATATGACGAGGCTCAAAAAGATATGATGGAAGAAAACTGCATTGTTGTAGATGAGAATGACCAAATTATTGGGCAAGATTCAAAAATAAATTGCCATCTTAATGAGGGAAAATTGCACAGAGCTTTCAGTGTGTTAATTTTTGATTTAGATAATAAATTATTGATACAACAAAGAGCTGATGAAAAAATAACATTCCCATCTATTTGGGCCAATAGTTGCTGTAGTCATCCACTTTATCAAGATGGAGAGCAGGATGGTATTGAAGGTGCTAAAAGTGCGGCAATAAGAAAATTAACACAAGAACTTGGAATTGAAGTGGGAAAAATAAAATCTAAAGATTTAAATTTTATTACCAAAATGCATTACAAAGCTAGGGCTGATGAAAAATGGATTGAACATGAAGTTGACTATATTTTTGTAGTTAAAATAAATGTTCAAATAAATCCAAACACAAATGAAATACAAAAAACTAATTATGTTAACAAAAAAGAATTAGATGATTTATTCGAGATGTCAAACAACGGTGATGTTAAAATAGGTCCTTGGTTCAGATTAATAAGATACCATTTTCTTGACAATATTTGGGAAAATATGGAGTCTTTAAAAAATATTGAAGACAATAAAGTTCATCATATGGGAGAATTGAATTGAGTGTAAAAAGTAAATTAGCTGAAAAAGCAAAGGATATTGAGGAAGCTCTACAAGATTATTTGGTTATACGAGAGCCTAAAAAATTATATGAAGCTATGGCACATATACCTCTTGCCGGCGGAAAAAGACTCCGACCAGTAATGGCCCAACTTACATGCGAGATGGTTGGTGGAGTAGGTAAGAGAGCTATACCTTTTGCAGCCTCACTAGAAGTTATTCATAACTTTACCTAAGTTCATGATGACGTTATGGATGATGATGATCTAAGGCATGGTGTTGCAGCTTGTCATACCGTTTTTGGACTTCCAACTGCAATACTAGCTGGTGATTCCCTTTTTGCATACGCTTTTGAAATGATTGCTGAGAGCAATGTTGATGATAAAATTAAATCTGAATTAGTCAGGCATACTGCCTATACTGTTAGAAGAATTGCTGAAGGTCAGCAAATGGATATTAATTTTGAAGAAGAAGAAACTGTAGACCCTGAACTTTATCTTGAAATGATTAGACTAAAAACCTCAATTCTTTTTGGATCTGCTGCATATGGAGGTGCCCTAATTGGTGGAAAAGAAATTGAAGAAGCAAATGAATTGAGACAAATGGCTATATGGGTTGGATTAGGCTTCCAGATATGGGATGACTACTTAGATGCTACAGCACCCGCTGAAGTACTAGGGAAACCTTCGGGATCTGATATTCGGCAGGGGAAGCGTACGTTACTTGTCATTGAAGCCTTAAACCGAACCAATGAAGAAGAAAGAAAGGAATTGATTAGAATTCTAGATGATAATAATAATGCAGATAGTGATATCAAAAGGGCTGTTGAAATTATGTCGAATTGTGGAGCTCTTGAAAATTGCCGTGAACAGGCATTAGGGTATCTTAATGGTGCTAAAAAAACAATTGGAAAGTATCCTAAAAATGATGCAAGAGCATTACTAGAAGAATTACTAGAATACATGGTTACAAGAGGACATTAATCCCACCTAATCACCTAAATACAGGTTACAAATAAGACACCAATGAGTGACTCAGAATCTTGGACCTCTGGGCTGATTAATGAGCAGCTAAGAAAAAGATTTGAAAATCATGATGCTGCTAAAGTTACAAACTTAGCAAACCAGGCTTGTATTGCTGCAAACATGCCATCGAAGACAAATATTGTATTCGAAGGTAAGGCTGGAGATAATTTTGGTGGCTTGAATCAAGGGAGCAAAATTGTTCTGAATGGTGATGCTGGAAGATTTGTAGGGAATGGAATGCAAAAGGGAGAAATCATCGTTAATGGAAATTGTGGCGATGGGGCTGGACATTCTGTGTCTGGCGGTAAAATAGTAGTTCAGGGCTCTGTAGATGGAGACGCTGGAGCATCAATGCACGGAGGAGACTTACTCGTATCGGGTAATGTTCGTGGTGATTTAGCTACATGTATGACTCAAGGAAATATTGTCATTTGTGGAGATGTTCTAGGTGATATTGGTAGAATGATGGAAAACGGTAAAATCTTCATCGCTGGAGATTTTGATGAAAATGAAAATATAGATACAAAAAATATTTCACCAGGTGATTGGAAAAAATTGAAGACTGAACTCAAAGATAATGGAATTGATTCAAAAGACCTAGACTTCAAATATATTTCTTCTAAAAAATTAAACAAAAAACAAAAAACTTACAGACCAAACTATCACAGTCTAAATGAAGACCTAATTTTAGTGCCTGCTAGCCTGACCAGAAGGCCTAGAACACCTGGGCTAGATGATATGAACCTGTCCTTGACCATCGGCACCAAAAAGGAAGAGCCTCTAAATCTTACTATTCCCTTGCTATGGCAAGGAAATAATGCCCCATCTTATTTTGTTTGGAAAATCAACGAAAAAATAAATGTAAATATCAATAATGCAAATGTAGCCATCATAGATCTTACTGCGACGGATATTAATCGTAGATTAGACATGAAAAGACCTACTGATCTGGCTGCTGTCGTTGATTTATTAAATCAAAGCTCTGCAAATAGATTGCCTATTTTAGTTAGAATTTATGCTGGTGATGTGGACAATGATTTGGGAGTCATAGCAAAATCAGGAGCGGATGGAGTGATTTTAGTAAGTGACAAAATACCAATAGAAGCTGCACTAGTTGCATCAAGAAATTACAAAGAACAAATGATTATTCTTGCTGAAACATATAATTTAGATCACAATGATTCTACAAAATTATTAGCTTTAGGCGCCTCAGGAATATTTTTACAAAACAAATGTGGGAGCAATGAACTAAAAGAATTTGGAATTAATCTATCAAAAGCAGTTGGATCATTGGGCGTAGGAAATGCTGCTGATTTAAGTTCAGAACACCTTCGAACTACAAGCCAGAAAGTAGCTTCTATGACTGGTGTTGCCATAGCAGGATATAATTCAGTTTTACCAATGTGGCGACATTAAAATCAAGCTTTCATTTCTGAGGATCTAATATAAGACCATGTAGAAACTGCCGTTAATATTGCAGATACAATCATTTCTCTTTGATGATCTTCCCAACTAATTGCTATAATTACTAGAGAAGCTAGACCTATTATTCCTGCATAAAATTTGGCTTTATCTGGATCGTCTGTGAAGAAGGAATGATTTTTCCCAGACATAAAAAACCATATTGTTACATAAACCATCGCAGAAATTAAAACCGCTGTAGAGAGTGCCCCTGAAGTATCTGAAACTTCAGAACCTGAACTCAGTATAGGTATGTTCATTCCCTGTTGTATAACTAAGACTAAGTATACTACAAGAGTTCCATAGCCTGCACCGGCCACAAGATATAACCAACCTCTAAGTGATTCTTCTCTTTCAGCATCAGTAGGTGAATCCTTAAATGGAGAACTAGAAGACTTAAGTGAAGAAGAAATATCTGCCTCTCTTCGTATTACTTCGTCCTCAAAATCTTCTTCTATTTCTTGACCAGGTAATGTTTCATCAATATCTAAATCGTTCACTATTCTTCCTCTTTCAATGGCACTATATTGTGCCCCTTAAAATCAAATTTTACAGAACGCCTAACTAAACCTTTCAATGTAAGTGAAGTAACTCCAATATCTCTTCCAACATCATTTGCAAAAGTTCCCTCTTCGCCGATTAAATCCACAATCTTAGATTCATAATTTACAAATTCTTTGTCTGTCATCAAAACTACAGTAAGAAGTTCTTGTGTTTCATCAAATGTTAAAGATGTAGAAATCTGGAAAGCATTGTAGAAAGTTCTATAGCTTTTCTCAGGCCTTCCTGTTTCTTTGTTAACTTCCCATCTTGATTCAATTAATTTAAATTTTTCATAATATACAATAATATCATTAGCTTCTTCACCAAACTTATTGATTAAGTCACTAATCATTGTCCAGCCATCTGCTAAAGTACTCAAAACATTTCTTCTAATTTCTGAATCTACAGCTCTAAAAAGTGCCACTAGTTCGGCTGGGTCGTTAATTAACTTTACGCGCTTCATATCTATATCTCCACCATTACAAGAACCCTATAAAATATAACTAGACACTATTCTAAATGTCAAATTTCTCCTTCTAATCCACAATCAGGACACTTAAGTTGCTGTGAACTCGAAATTTTTGGAATCTCAATTTGTGAAGAGCATTGTGGGCATTCAACAGTCATCATTTCAGGAATTCCTTTGTTGACTATGCGCTTTCTCATAACTTTTCTCTTTGTTGGTTTTCTCTCTTCATCTGAGTTAGTTGAAGCAAAAGAAGATTCTTCTGTTGTAGTCTTTGAAGGCGTCGAAATATCTGGTGGTGAATAATTATCAAAACTATCTCTGTTAAAATAAAATACTAAGCCACCAATTCCGATTAATACTATTGCAATACCTAGCAAACCTCCAGTAGTTGTCAATTTAGAAACTATACCTCCTTCATTACTGGATGAAGAATCTGGAGTTGTAGAACTTTCTCCTACCACTGGAATTCTACAAGAATTTGTAGCTGTTAAGCCATTATTGTCTGTAACTTTGATAACTACAATATAGCCATCCTCGTCTTCTGATGTTGAATTATAGGAATGCGTCGCAAAATTAAAGCCTACAAAATCAACTGAATCTGGTAAAACCCTACTTGGACTATCAAAATCCCACTCATATTTAACGATAGAACCCTGTGGTTTGAAAGCTGATGCTGTAAAAAAGGCTTCTTCATTAATTCCTATTTCAGGATCACAAATTAATTCAACAGAAGGTTGAGATATTATAGAAATAGTCAAATTGAGACTATTACTTACTGCACCTTTGGAATCTTGTGCATAAACTGAAACCATATGCTCACCTTGATCCGTAGACGCTGAAGAAAATAACGCTTTATTATCTTCATTAAAAAGAGTTACACTTTCAGTATACCAAAAATAAGAAAGTACGTCATCATCAGCATCTGAACCTATAATCGTTATTTGAGCTTCTTCACCTGCAATTACAGGATTAGGGCTGATAGAATCAAGCTCAATAATAGGAACACCATTAACAATAATTTCAATACTTATATTAGCTGACCAA
>Ga0208411_1001117_pt1 | contig 18758 bp, 19 predicted proteins | sample ETN01SmetaG_4_FD_185793 | JGI IMG/M metagenome (GOLD analysis project Ga0208411, IMG submission 185793) | Marine microbial and viral communities from oxygen minimum zone, Eastern Pacific Ocean - ETNP2014F12-01SV261 (SPAdes) (version 2) | ecosystem: Environmental > Aquatic > Marine > Oceanic ... | reverse complement strand
CGGTGCGCGACAGCTCCTTCACCGACAGGTTGGCTCCGGCCAGCGTCACCGCCGAGAGCAAAACTAGCACCGCACCCAGATCGAGGACGCCGCTGCCCGGCCTGAGAATAATGAGCGCCCCGGCGAACCCGCACAGCGTCGCGCCGAGACGCCTGCCGCGCACCACCTCGCCCAGGAACAGCGCCGCGCCTAGGATTACGAATAGCGGCGAGGTAAAGCCCAGAGCCACCGCGTCGGCCAGCGGCACCATAGAGATGGCCGTGAACCACATGAGCATGGTGGCAACGCCGAGGGCGCAGCGTAGGGTGTAAAGGCCCAGGCGCTTGGTGCGCAGAACGCCCAGCCCGGAACGCATCAGCCACGGGGCCAGGATCAGAAGCCCGAAGAAACTGCGGAAGAAAGCGATCTCGAAGGGATGCAGCCCCGCCGACATGTGCCGCACCACGCCCGTGAGCCCGGCCAGGGCCGCCGCCGAGACCAGCATCCACAGCGCCCCCTTCACGGGCGCGGGAACGTCCGTCGCCACGGCGGGCAAGACTATGGGAAACCGGAACATGGCGCCAAATTAGGGCGAAACACCGCGCGCCGCCATCCCCCCTTGCCTCCTTCACTCCACGGGGTCATCCTCCTGTCTTATGCGCGGCTATTTCGGAATCGGCGTGGAACGCATGAGTAAGGCCATGAACGCGGGCAGCCTATTCCGCACCGCCCATGCCTTCGGCGCCAGTTTCGTCTTCACCGTGGAAGCCTGTTTCTCCCGCGCGGAAGTGGAGCGCGCCGATACCTCGCGCGCCTGGGCCGGGATGCCCTATTACGATTACGCCGACATTTCCGGGATGACCTTGCCCAGGGGCTGTTCCATGGTGGGGGTGGAACTGCGCGAGGACGCCACCGAACTGCCCAGCTTCCACCATCCCCGCTGTTGCGTCTATGTGATGGGGCCGGAACGGGGCGATCTCTCACCGCAGATGACGGAGCGCTGCGACCACGTAATCCGCATCCCCACCACCTTTTGCGTCAACGTGGCCATCGCCGGGGCGCTGGTCATGTACGACCGCCTCATCAGCCTCGAAGGCTTCCCTCTGCGCCCGGTGACGCCCGGCGCCAAGCCCACGCCGTTGCCCGAACACGTGCGCGGAGCACTGAAACAGCGGACAAAAGGAAAAAAGAATTAGCAAATCCGTGTCTGGGGTTGGCTTGCCTCCGCACCGGGGATATTCTCGCCGCCATGAAAAACACACCCAATTTCGCAATGGCTCCATTCCATCTTTTTACGGGTCTTTTCGCGTTCGCCCTGTTGGCCTCCCTGATTTCGGGGACCACCCCGGTGCGCGCCGCTGAGCCCAAGCACATCGGCAGCTATACCGACTGGAACGCCTTCACCTACGACGAAAAGGGCGGCAAGGTCTGTTACATGGCGGGCACGCCGCAGAAGGCCGAGGGCAAATATTCCAAACGCGGCGACATCCACGTCCTCATCACCCACCGCAAGGCGGAGAAAAGCACCGGCGTGGTTAGCATCATCGCCGGCTACGTCTACAAGAAGGATTCCTGGGCGGAGGTGAAGGTGGGTAGCACGAAATTCGAGCTTTTCACCGACAGCGACAAGGCCTGGACCCGCGACGACAAGGGCGATAGGGATATGGTGCGGATCATGAAGCAGGGGCTGAAAATGGTGGTGAAGGGGGTCTCGAGCCGCGGCACCGCCACCACCGACACCTATTCCCTGACCGGCTTTTCCGCCGCCTATGACGCTATTGGTAAGGCCTGCAGCATAAAATAATCCCCTCTTTCCGCCACGCCCCCATGAATGACCCCGCCCCAATCGAGACTGCTTCTACTGCCGATCCCCACATGCGGTCCAGCCTCATCGGCATGAGCCGTAAGCACATGGCCGCCGAAATGGCGGCCCTCGGCATGCCTGCCTTCCGCGCCGGCCAGCTCTGGCACTGGGTCTATTTCCAGGGGGTGCGGGAATTTAACCAGATGACCACGCTCGCCAAGGACTTCCGCGCTCTCCTGGCTGGGCGCTACAGCCTAGAGAGGCCAGAAATTGTTGATCACCAAACCTCAAGCGACGGCACCCATAAATGGCTGTTGCGCCTGGCCGACGGCAACGAGGTGGAGACCGTCTTCATCCCCGAGTCAGGCCGTGGCGCGCTGTGCCTCTCCTCCCAAGTGGGCTGCACCCTGAAATGCACCTTCTGCCGTACCGGCACCCAGGCCCTGGTGCGCAACCTCACCCCCGGCGAGATGGTGGCCCAGCTCATGGTCGCCCGTGACGCCCTCAATGAGTGGGCCGCGCCCGGCGAAGAACGGCGGCTCACCAATATCGTGGTCATGGGCATGGGCGAGCCCTTCTACAATTACGACAATGTGGCCGCGGCCCTGAAAATTCTCATGGACCATGAAGGCATTTCCATTTCCAAGCGCCGCATTACGCTGTCCACCGCCGGAGTGGTGCCACTGATAGCGCGCTGCGGGGTGGATCTCGGCGTCAATCTCGCGGTGTCGCTCCATGCGGTGCGCGACGAGCTGCGTAATGAACTGGTGCCATTGAACCGCAAATATCCGCTGGCGCAGCTGTTGGAGGCGGCGCGGGCCTATCCCACCGCTAGCAACGCCCGCCGCATCACTTTCGAATACGTGATGCTGCGCGGGGTCAACGATTCACCAACCGATGCCCGGGAACTGGCGCGGTTGCTGGCGGGTATTCCGGCCAAGGTCAACCTCATCCCCTTCAACCCGTGGCCGGATGCGCCCTATCAATGCTCCACGTCCGGCGCCATGCGCCGCTTCGCCGGAATCCTTAATGCCGCCGGCCTGTCGGCGCCCCTGCGCGAAACCCGGGGCGGCGACATCATGGCCGCCTGCGGCCAGTTGAAGTCGGCAAGCATTAAGGCCGCCTCCACTCCGCTCACATAACAGCGCCGGAAATCCTTGCCGCGCGGTTCGGTTCGCTTATACTGCGCGGCCTAATCTCTCGCCCTCATCACCCAAGGGGACGGAACCGCACATGAACGCCAAGAAAAACACCGTGAAAAAGGTGGTGCTCGCCTATTCGGGCGGGCTCGACACCAGCGTCATCCTGCGCTGGTTGGCCGACACCTACGGCTGCGAGGTGGTGACGTTTACCGCCGATCTCGGCCAGGGCGAGGAGCTGGCCCCGGCGCGGGGAAAAGCGGAAGCCATGGGCGTGAAGGAAATCTTCGTCGAGGACCTTCGCGACGAATTCGTGCGCGATTACGTGTATCCGGTGTTCCGGGCCAACGCCCTCTACGAAGGCGTCTACCTTCTCGGCACCTCCATCGCCCGGCCCCTGATTGCCAAGCGCCAGATCGAGATCGCGGCAAAGGTCGGCGCCGACGCCGTGGCCCACGGCTCTACCGGCAAGGGCAACGACCAGCTGCGCTTCGAGCTAGGCTATTATGCCCTCAATCCCGATATCAGGGTGATCGCGCCGTGGCGGGAATGGGACCTCGACTCCCGGGAAAAGCTGGTGGCTTATGCCGAGAAACACCAGATCCCGGTGTCCACGGACAAGCGCGGCGAAGCCGATTATTCCACCGATGCCAACCTGCTGCACATCTCGTATGAGGGCAAGGCGCTGGAAGACCCCTGGACCGAAGCCGACGAGGACATGTTCACGCGCTCTGTCTCGCCGGAAGCCGCCCCTGACGCCCCTACCACCGTGGAGGTCACGTTTTCGGGCGGCGACCCGGTGGCTGTGGATGGCAAAAAGCTCGGCCCCGCTGACCTGTTGGCGCGGCTCAACGATCTCGGCGGGGCCAACGGGGTGGGGCGCGCCGACATCGTCGAGAACCGCTATGTGGGCATGAAGTCGCGCGGGATCTACGAGACGCCGGGCGGCACCATCTTGCTTGCCGCCCACCGCGCCATGGAAAGCCTGACCCTAGACCGCGGTGCGGCCCATTTGAAAGATGAGATCATGCCGCGCTACGCGGAGCTGGTCTATAACGGTTTCTGGTTTTCACCGGAACGGGAAATGCTGCAGGGCTTGATCGACCAGACCCAGGCCTCGGTGGGTGGCACGGTGCGACTCAAGCTCTACAAGGGCGGGGTCCATGTAACGGGGCGCAAATCACCCGACAGCCTCTACAGCCCGGCCCACGCCACTTTTGAGGCCGACAGCGTCTATGACCAGGGCGATGCCGGCGGTTTCATCAAACTCAACGCGCTGCGCCTGCGCCTGCTCGGCAAGCGCAAGAAATAACCCGCCAGACGGGGACCGCGCGCCACCTACTGGACGGGCCCCTCCTTTTTGTGCGCCCTGTATGCTCGCCTACGCGCCTGGATCTTCAGGATCGGTGGGCTCGGCCAGCCCGTGCTGACGGCAGGCGGCGCTCAGTGTATTCACCAACAGACAGGCGATGGTCATGGGGCCGACACCGCCGGGCACCGGAGTAATGGCTCCGGCCACCTGGGAGGCTTCGTCGAAGGCCACGTCGCCCACCAGCCGCGTCTTGCCCTCGCCTTTTTCCGGCGCATCAACGCGGTTGATGCCGACATCGATGACGGTGGCGCCGGGCTTGATCCAGTCGCCCCTCACCATTTCGGCGCGGCCCACGGCGGCCACCAGAATGTCGGCCTCGCGGCATACTCCCGCCAGGTCCTTGGTGCGGGAATGACAGATGGTCACGGTACAGCTTTCCTTGATCAACAGCGCCGCCATGGGCTTGCCGACGATGTTGGAGCGGCCGACGATGACGGCGTTGAGGCCCGAGAGGTCGCCCAGCGTGTCTTTCAGCATGAGGCTGCACCCCAGCGGCGTGCACGGCACCAGTGCCTCCATACCCGACCACAGACGTCCGATATTGATGGCGTGAAAACCGTCCACATCCTTGGCTGGGTCGATGCTGTCCAGCACCTTCTGGCTGTCGATATGGCCGGGCAGGGGAAGCTGCACCAGAATCCCGTGCACGGCCTCGTCTCCGTTGAGTTTTTCCACCAGCGCCAGCAGATCGGCCTCGGGCGTGTCGGTGTCGAGCTTGTGCTCGAAGGACTGAAAGCCCACCTCCACCGTCTGCTTGGCCTTGTTGCGCACATATACTTGGCTCGCCGGATCCTCGCCCACCAGCACCACCGCCAGCCCGGGGACAAGGCCGTGTTTTTCCTTCAGAACGCCGGTTCTGCGGGCCAGGCTTTCGCGTAAATTGGCAGCAAAGGCCTTGCCGTCGATAATCTTGGCTTCAGACATTCTCGCTCCTTATCCATTCTTCCAGCCGTTTCAACAGAGCCTCCCCGTTGCCCGCGATTAACAATGTCTTGCGCCGCGAGCCTGCACCCGAGACGATGGACAGGCTGGTCTTCGACACCCGCCAAACCTTGGCCAACAGCTTTATCAAGGCCGCATTGGCTTTGCCGCCCTCGGGCGGCGCGGTGACGCTTGCCGTAAGGCTCAAATTTCCTTTCGCGTCCGCCGCGATCCCGGAAATGCGGGTCTGTCCCGCCCCGGGGGTCAGGCGGAGCGCGACCTTAAGCCCCCGCGCCTCCTTTGTGAAGGGAGAAGCTCGCGCCAGCTCAGGCAAAATAATAGACGAGCGAATACTGCAGGGTATAGAGCAACAGGATCAACACCACCGGCGAAATATCCAGCCCCCCCATGAAGGGTAAAAACTGCCGGATCGGCGCCAGCAGGGGCTCGGTAATGCGGTTGAGAAAGTCGCCCACCATATAGACGAAGCGGTTGCCGGTATTGATGATGTTGAAGGACACCAGCCAGCTCATCACCACCGAGATGATGAGCAGCCAGATATAGATGTTGATCACCTGATAGAGCAGGAAAACGAGGGGATTGAAGGTCACGTGGCTGGCCTCCGCGAAAGGCTGGCGATCCAGGCCGGGTTGGTCCTGGTTGTGGCCAAACCTACCCTTCCTTTCTTTCGCGTTCAAGATGCGTTCAAATCCGGTTATGGCTGGCGGCGGTTTGCTTGACAGGGGGGGGTGCGGGACACATTATCCGCCCCGCAAGACAAAGGATCCACCCTCCCCCTTGTCCCTGCGGGGTGTTTTTCGGGTTTTTCGGGGCCGTAGCTCAGTTGGGAGAGCGTCGCGTTCGCAATGCGAAGGTCAGGGGTTCGATTCCCCTCGGCTCCACCAAATCTTCTCAGCATCTTCAATAAGTTAAGCTGAGGGACCTCCAACATAAATGCCACCAAGAATCAATCTGGCACACATTATGTGCTCTTAATTGCAGAATTTAACTATACCCTCATCAGGGAAAACTCGCCGATTCCTCGGGGAAGTGTTTTAACTTCAAATCCCCCACACCCTGTTGTGCTACTCCGGTATGAAGTAGACTCTCCCTGCCCTTTCAGGGAAGGCTAGGGAAGGCAGCACGCCAAGACGTGCCGCCGGGCTTGGAAAGCATTATTGCGGGAGACCCTGGTGTCACCACCCTCCACTACGCAGGCGCAAGTTTGCGCTCCGGAAAACGAGCAATGGGCGGCGCGCATCATTGTCCCGGAAAACCTTCCTGGTGCGCTGGCGCAGTCCTTCGACCTGCTGCAACTCCACCGCCTCGATGCGGCGCGCTATCCACACCTTCTGGAAAGCGCAGCTCGTGGCGGGGTCCATGCCCGTTTCGACATTCTTTTCGCCTTTCCCGGGGAGACCCTGACCCTCACATGCGACGGCCGCCTCACCGGCGCCGACCACATAGAACGCAAGCGCGACAAGGGCTTTCTCTCCACCTTCGACCGCTGGTGGGGACAGGCCATGTTCCCGGCTCCGGTGACCATGGAAATCGGCAGCGTTCCGCTCTTTACCGGTGGCTGGTTCCTCTATCTGGGGTACGAGTTGGCGCGCGAGATCGAACCCACGCTCGACTTTCCCGCCGCGCCGGGCGACTTTCCCATCGCCTTCGCCACCCGCTTTCCCGCCGCTGTCATCCGCGACCATGACAGCGGCGAGGTGACCCTAGTGGCCGAGACCGGCCACGGTGACTTACTCAACCGGATGGAAGCCGACCTTGCCGCTCTCGCGCAATCCACGCCGCAAGCCAGCGCCGAACAGGCGTGCCTGGAGGGCGATCTGGCCGAGGACCCGCCGGGCCAGCATCTGGAAAACATGCGTCGCTGCATCGACTATATCTATGCCGGCGACGTGTTCCAGGTGAACCTGTCACGGGCCTGGCGTGGGCGGCTTGCCGGCGGTCTCTCCCACGCCGATCTCTACGACCGGCTGCGCACTCGCAATCCCTCGCCCTTCGCCGGGTTGGTGACGCGGGGCGGCGACGCCATCATCAGCTCCTCGCCGGAACGTCTGGTGGAAGTCCGCGGGCGCATCATCCAGACCCGCCCCATCGCCGGCACCAGGCCGCGCGGCTCCAGCGGCATCACCGACGTGGCCCTGTCTGAAGAACTCCTTGCCCATCCCAAGGAACGGGCCGAACACATCATGCTGGTGGACCTCGAGCGCAACGACATCTCCCGCGTCTGCAAACCGGGCAGCGTGCGCGTGGACGAGATGATGGTGGTGGAATCCTACGCCCACGTCCATCACATCGTTTCCAACGTGCGCGGCGAACTGGCCCGCGCCGTCGCCCCCGGCGAGGTAGTGCACGCGGTCTTTCCCGGAGGCACCATCACCGGCTGTCCTAAAGTGCGGTGTATGGAGATCCTGGCCGAACTGGAAGAAGTCGGACGCGGCCCCTATACCGGCTCCATGGGCTACGTCAACCGCGACGGCAGCCTCGACCTCAATATCCTGATCCGCACCATGCTGCGCGAGGGCGATGCGGTGTGTCTGCGCGCCGGCGGCGGCATCGTCGCTGATTCCGATCCCGACAAGGAACTCAAGGAAACCCGCGACAAGGCCGAAGGCGTGGTCCGTGCCTTGACGGCGGGGACGTAGGCCATGGGTGGCGGCGAATTCTCATTCCATTACCGGCCCGAGGCGAGCGAGCCTACCCCGCCCCTCTTCGTCAATGGCGAGGTCCGGGACACGCTACCAGTTTCCGACCGCGGTCTCGCGTACGGCGATGGCCTGTTCGAGACCATTACCGTGCGCGGTGGGGAACCTGAGTTCTGGAGCCGCCACATGGCCCGCCTACGCGAGGGCTGTGCGCGTTTGCGTTTGGGCGAGCCCGACTTTGGCGAGTTGAACCGCGAGACGGAACTCCTCATCAACGGCCAGCGCACCACCCAGAACGTGGACCAGGGCATCGTCAAGATCATCATCACCCGGGGCTCCGGCGGGCGCGGCTACCGCGCGCCGCAAGAACCAACCCCCACCCGCATCACCGCTTTCCATCCCTGGCCCGAGATTCCCGACAGCCCCGCATTAGATGGCGTCAAGGCGCGGCGCTGTGACCTGCGGCTGGGGCAGCAACCGGCGCTGGCCGGGATCAAGCACCTCAACAGGCTGGAAAACGTGCTCGCCCGGGCCGAATGGGACGACCCCGACATCGCCGAGGGCCTGCTCTGCGACCAAGCCGGCAACGTGATCGAGGGCACCATGAGCAACTTTTTTGTCGAGCGTGAGGGAACTCTCCTTACACCCGACCTCTCGCGCTGCGGCGTGGCCGGGATCATCCGCTCCGTGGTCATGGAAGAGGCGCGCTCCCAAGGCATAGCGCTAGAAGAGATAAATATTTGTTACGAAGACGCAACAACTGCCGATGCCCTCTTTCTCACCAACAGCGTCATCGGCATCTGGCCGATTCGCGAACTCGGCGGTAAGGAATTCGCCATCAGCCCCACCACCCGCACGCTGATGGACCGGCTCGAAACCCGCCGCCGCGGCGAGCGCTCTCCTTGACTTTTATCTCTTTCTGACAGGGTTTCCCCCACCCGCCCTACATTTATGGCAGGTCTTCCAGCGCTTCCAGATATCCTTCTAGCGCCGCGCGGTTTTCGGACTCTTCCGGCGTCAGGGCCAGCAACCGCCGCCACAGCGCCACTGCCTTATCACGGTTGCCGGACTGGGCCTCGGCCAGCCCCACCATCCACAGGGCCTCTTCGTGCTCGGGTATGACCGCCAACAGACGTTCGTAAAACTGGGCCGCCTCGGACGGAACCAAGGGCACGGCTTCGCCGAGGGACATGTCTGGTTCCGCCCCCTCTTCTTGGGACAACATCACCTTGATTCGGGCTAGGGCAAAGAGTAGGCCGGGATCGTGAGGGAAATAGTCGAGCCCCCCCCGCAGCGCTCCATAGGCCTCGTCGGGACGCTCCAGAAACAGGTAGAACTGGGCCAGCATCTTCCACCCTTTCAGGTCTTCGGGTTCCTGCTCCAGCCTCGCGGCCAGCCGTCCCACCATGGCAGCGATGTCCGTGGCTGAAATATCGGGCGCTTCCATTTCCGCCTCTTGCCCCGCATCGCTCCTGGAATCGAAAGGCTGACCCGGCAAACCCGGAGACCCCAGGAAAAGATAAAGACCCAGCGCGGCGGCCGGGATAAATACCATCAGGGCAACCAAACTGCGCCGTCGCAGCCCCGGCGAGAACGCCGCCATCTGCGGCGCTAGAGTCTGCTCGTTGCCGGCGGCCAGCACTCGGCGCTCCACCTCGAGCCGCGACGATGTGGCCTCGACCTTCGTTAACAGGCCCCGCGCCAGATCCGATTCAAGCTCCAAGAGTTGATCGCGATAGACGGCGAGATCGTGCCCGCCGCGAACCCGCTCCTCCTCTTCGCCTGAGATGAGCCACCTCCGGGCACTGAGCAACAAGGCCACCGCGCCCCCGGCCATCAGGGCCGCCGCCGCCCAGAACAGGAAATCGTCGCTCATGGGTTGTCGCCATTCTTGAGCAGCGATTGCAGGCGTTTTTTCTCGGTTTCACTAAGGGGTTTTGCTGCCTCATCCCCGCCAGCACTTTCTTGTCTTCGGCGGTTGGCGTAAAAGCGCGCCAACGCGCCAGCGCCGAGCAGCAAGATCGCCCCCGGCCCAAACCACAACAACAGGGTTCCCGTCTTTAAGGGCGGCTTGAGCAGGACGAAGTCGCCGTAACGGTCGGTGATGAAGGCCATCACCTCCTGGTCGCTATCGCCCGCCATCAGCCGCTCGCGCACCAGAATGCGCAGGTCCTTGGCCAGGCCAGCATTAGAATCGTCGATGGTCTGGTTCTGACAGACGAGACAGCGCAGGCCCTGGCTGATCTCCCGTGCCCGTTCCTCCAATGCCGGATCGGACAGCACCTCTGAGGGTTCCACGGCCCCGGCCCGCTGCGTGCCGGAGGCGAGCACAAGGACCGAAAGAAAGATCACCGCCCACGCTCTCATGGCCCCAGCTCTGCGGTCATGGACAGCAGGGTCCCGGTCAGGTCGCGCTCCATGATGGGGCCCACATGGCGGTAACGGATACGTCCCTCGGCGTCCACCACGAAGGTCTCGGGCACGCCGTAGACGCCCCAGTCGATGCTGACCCGGCCGTCGTTGTCGGCGCCGATGGCCCGGTACGGATCGCCGTGCCGTTCCAGCCAGGCCCGCGCGTCCTCCGGCTTGTCCTTCTGGTTGATGCCGAAGATGGATACGCCGTGGTCGCGGGCGAGGCTCATGAGCTGCGGGTGCTCCACCCGGCACGGCACACACCACGAGGCAAACACGTTGACCAGCGCCACCCCGCCGCCCAGGTTGCGCGACGAGAAGCCGCCACCGTAGGGGTCCCCATCGTCTATTGCAGCGATGGGCGGCAGCTCGAATTGCGGCACCGGCTGGTCGATCAGTGCCGAGGGCAGGCGCTGCGAATCCAGAGTCAGCCCCACCGCGAAGGCCACGGCTACGGCCGCGAAAATGGCGGCGGGCAAAAGGAATTTCCACTTCATGCCGTCTCTTTCTCTAGGTCCGACGTCCTCTTAGCCTTGCGGCGGCGCGGCGCGCCCACCCGCAGGCGGCGGTCGCTGAGTGAAAGCAGGCCGCCCGCCACCATCAACAGGGAACCGATCCACATCCATACCACCAGCGGCGTAAAGAACATCCGCGTGGTCCAAGCCCCACTGTCGTCTTCCGACGCGTCCCCCAGAACCACGTAGAGATCACCCCACCCGGTGGTGCGGATGGCGGCCTCGGTGGTGGGCATGGCGGAGACCGCATAGATGCGTTTTTCGGGCTCAAGAAGCGTCACCTCGCGGCCCTCGCGGCGCACCGTGAACTGCGCCTGATCTGCCAGGTAATTGGGGCCTTCCACCTGGCGCACGCCTTCCAGAATCACCTCATAGCCGCCCACAGTCACGGCGTCGCCGGGAAGGCTGGACTGGATATGCTCTTCGCGCCACAGCGAAGCCCCCGTGGCTCCGGCGATTACCAGGGCCAGCCCAGCATGGGCTAGGGTCATGCCATAGGCCGCGCGCGGCAGCCTGCGTGCCCGTTCCAGACTGTCCCGCCAGGGAGCGCAAAACAGCCCCAAGCGGTCGGCGAACTCAGCCAGCGTGGCAAACAACAGCCACGCCGCTGCCGCCAGCGCCACCAACGCCAGCACCGGTCCGCCGCGATAGAAATACCAGACCGCCAGCGCCACCAGCGCCGCCAGGCCAAGCACCGCATAAAGCCGGGAAAAGGCCCCCGCAAGGTCACCCCGCTTCCACGACAGGAACGGCCCCACGGCCATTACCGCCACCATGGGCGCCATCAGCGGCAGGAAGGTGGCGTTGAAGAAGGGCGGCCCCACCGAGACCTTGGGCCCGCCCACGGCGTCGAGTAACAAAGGATACAATGTGCCCAACAGAACCGTGGCCGCCGCCGCCGTCATCAACAGGTTATTGAGCAACAACGTGCCTTCGCGCGATACCGGGGCGAACAGCCCGCCGCCAGTCAGCGCGGGGGCGCGCAGGGCATAAAGCACCAGCGAGCCGCCGATCACGGCCACTAGCAGGACCAGTATGAACACCCCGCGCGCGGGATCTGTGGCGAAGGCATGGACAGAGGTAAGCACGCCCGAGCGCACCAGAAAGGTGCCAATAAGGCTGAAGGAAAAGGCGAGAATGGCGAGCAGTACGGTCCAGCTTTTGAGGGCATTGCGCTTCTCCACCACGATCGCCGAATGCAGCAATGCGGTGCCCACTAGCCACGGAATCAGAGAGGCGTTTTCCACCGGATCCCAGAACCAGAACCCGCCCCAGCCCAGCTCGTAGTAGGCCCACCAGCTCCCCATGGCGATACCCAGCGTCAGGGCGCACCAGGCGGCCAGCGTCCAGGGCCGTACCCAGCGCGCCCAGGCGGCGTCCACCCGGCCCTCCATCAGAGCCGCGATGGCGAAGGAAAAGGCCATGGAAAAGCCCACATAACCCACATAGAGAAAAGGCGGATGAAAGGCCAGCCCTGGGTCCTGGAGCAGGGGGTTGAGGTCGCGGCCGTCGGCCGGCGCCGGCACCAGGCGGGCGAAGGGATTGGAGGTCAACAGCATGAAAAACAAAAAGCCGGCGCTGATTAGGCCCTGAACGCCCAGCGCCCGGGCGCGGAAGGTGGCCGGAAGGTTGCTTCCGAAAACCGCTACACAGAGCCCAAACAGGGCCAGGATCAGGACCCATAGTACCATGGAGCCTTCATGGTGCCCCCATACGGCGGAGATTTTATATATCAGTGGAAGTTGGGAATTGGCGTTGGCGGCCACCACCATTACCGAAAAGTCGGCACCCACGAAAAGCGCCGTCAGCGCGACGAAGGCCAGGGCGATGAACACGAATTGTCCCAGCGCTGCCGGACCCGCAAAGGCGATCCAGCCGCCGTCATCGCGGCCTACCGCGTGCCGGTGCGCCCCGGCGAGGGGAAGGCTGCCTTGGACCAGGGCCAGCACGAAGGCCAAGATCAGGGCGAAATGGCCGAGTTCGGCGATCACGGGCCGGACTCTCCGTTCTTATTCTCTTCCGGGCCTTTTTTCGGGGCTGACGTAATCTTTTTAGGGCCAACGTAATCTGGTTCCTGGCCCTTCCACTGGCCCGATTTCTTCAAGGCTTCGGCCACTTCCGGAGGCATGTAGTTCTCGTCATGCTTGGCCAGCACGTCGGCTGCCAGAAACATCCCGTTGCGGTCCAGTACGCCCTCCGCCACCACGCCCTGGCCCTCGCGGAAGAGATCGGGAAGAAGGCCGCGGAAGGTCACCGGCACCTCGTGGGAAAGGTCAGTCACCCGGAACGCCACCGAGCCGTCCCCGGGATTGCGTTCCAGGCTTCCCTCCACCACCAGCCCACCCAGCCGCAGGCGGCGGCGCGGCTCTATTTCGCGGTCGAGAATTTCGGTGGGGCTGTAGAAAAAAACCAGGTTGTCGCGCAGCGCCGAGAGAACCAGCGCCGCCGCCGCACTCAACAGCACCATTCCGGCAAACACCAGATAAAGACGCCGTTTCTTGCGGGTCATGGGCCTCTTTGGCGCAGGGCCCTCGGGTGGAGAATTTTCGGGCGGCGGCGAACCTTCCTGGGTTGGGGTGTTCATGACGGAGGACCGTTGCGGTCATCAAGGTCATCGCAGCTGTCATTGGCGAGTACGCCAACCGGCCCCACCGGCGTCGATTCCTCGAAAGTTTCCAACAGGTCGGCCAGCGCCGTCTCGCGGGCGCGCAGCCGCCACCACGAAGCCACGAACAGTCCCGCCATCACCAACGCCGCAATGCCGTAGGCGGTCCAGATAAAGGAACCGTATGCGCCCATATCGAGAAAGTTCGGCATGGTCTTTCCTGTTATACCTCTTTCATATGGGGGGTGCGCTCTTCCTGGCGGTCCTGTATCCTGGTCATGCGCAGGGCGCCGATCTTGCGGGTGAGAATCTCGCCGCGCAGGCGCAGGATCAGCACGGTGACGTAATAGGCGGTGAACGCCGCCGCCATGATCAACAACGGGGCTAGCATAGAGGTATGGATGGCGGGGCCGTCCATGCGGATCATGCTGGCCGGCTGGTGCAGGGTGTTCCACCAGTCCACCGACCATTTGATGACCGGGATATTGATGAACCCCACCAGGGCCAGGATCGCCGCCGCGCGCTCGCCGCGGCTGGCGTCCTCGAAGGCGGAGGTCAGCGCTATATGCCCCATATAAAAAAAGAACAGGATCAGCACCGAGGTCAGGCGGGCATCCCAGACCCACCAGACGCCCCACATGGGCTTGCCCCAGATGGAGCCAGTGGCCAGCGCGATGAAGGTGAAACAGGCGCCAATGGGAGCGCTGGCCTTGGCCACGAGATCGGCCACGGGGTGCTTCCAGATAAGCGCCACGGCGCTCGCCGCCGCCAGACAGCTATAGACGAACAGGGCCATCCAGGCCGCTGGCACATGCACATACATGATGCGCACGCTTTCCCCCTGCTGGTAGTCGGCGGGCGAGGCCAGCAAAGCGAAATAAAGCCCCAGGCCAAGAAGGGCCACGGTCAGCGCCGTGCTCCAGGGAAGAACCACCGCGGCGATGCGTAGGAAACGTTTGGGGTTAGCGAAGCGATGCATGATTCCAAGCGATCCGGGGTTATTCAAGGGCTTGCCGCAGCGCCGCCGTGCTGGCCCACAGGCCCAGCGGTAGGGTGCCCAACAGCAGGCCGCCGAGAACAAGAAGATGGGGTTGGGCCGGTTGGCCCATCACCGCAGCCTCCACGGCGCCGACCCCGAAAATGAGGACGGGAATGTATAGAGGTAACACCAGTAACGTCAATAACACCCCGCCGCGGCGCGCGCCCACCGTCAGTGCGGCCCCAATGGCCCCTGTGAAAACGAGGCTCGGCGTGCCCAGCGCCATAGCTGTGACGAAGATCGCCAGCCCCTCGCGATCCATATGCAGCATCATCGCCAGCACCGGGGCGGCCAATAGCAGGGGCGCGCCGGTGAGCAGCCAGTTGGCCAGGCACTTGGCCAGCACCACGGCTTCCAGCGACAGCGGCGTGATAGCCATGAGGTCGAGGCTGCCATCCTCGAAATCGGACTGGAACATGCGTTCTAGCGACAATAGGGTAGCCAACAACGCGGCCACCCAGACCACGGCGGCGCCGATGCGGGCGAGAATCGTGCTTTCCGGTCCCACGCTGAGGGGAAATAAGGTGACGGTGATAAGAAAGAACATGATGGCCATGAATCCGTCACCGCCCTGACGCCAAGCCATGACTACATCACGGCGCACGATAAGCCAGAACCCGGTCATGGCTGCGCCTCCTGCCTGCTTGCCCGTGCGCTTTTGTGGCCGCCATCACCAAGGGCCGTGGCGGCGTCTTCCCGCAGTTCGGCAAGTCCCGAGCTGGGCGCGAAGCGGTCGAGATACAGCGGCCAGGCGCGGCTCAGGGCTATTTCCGAATGGGTCGCCACCACCACCATGCCGCCGCGCCGCCGGTGGCGGGCGATAGCCTGTTCCAAGGTGGCGACGGACTCACGATCCAGTGCCACCGCGGGCTCATCGAGAAGCCACAGATCGGCGGGGGAAGCCAGCACACGGGCCAGCGACAGCCGCCGTTTCTGGCCCGCCGAGAGCATGCGCGCGGGAAAATCGGCAAGATGATCGAGGCCGAAAGTGTCCAGGGCGTTGCGGATGAGTCCCGGCGGCGGCGCCTCACCCATGCGCAACCCGGTCCAGAAAGAAAGGTTCTCGCTCACCGTCATGGCCGCCTTCAGCCCGTCGAGATGGCCTACGTAATGCTGGCGGGCATGGTGGCTTTCGGGGTCATCCGTCACCGCATAGCCGTACCACAAAAGGTCGCCGCCGCCGGGTTTCAGCAATCCCGCCATGATCCGCAACAGGCTCGACTTGCCACTGCCGTTAGGACCCAGCAACACCAGCGCATCCCCGGATTTCAGCGTGAAATCAAGCCCCTCGAAAACCGTGCGGCCACCGCGCACGCAGACGAGACCGCGCCCGGTAAACAGGCCCCCGCCGTTGTCCGGAGGTCTGTCGGCACCGGCGGCTTCAGGGGCTTTCGGGGCGTTGCGGGAAGGGGATTTGGTGTCGTTCATCGGTGCCGAGCTTTACCCGTTGTAAACACATATTAAAGTAATTTGGGCACCATACAGATAATCCCACCGCTCCCAAAACGAAAGTCCGAAGAACACCTAAAGACTGGACAGGGCGGAAAAGGTGAATATGTTTGAAAGGCTTATGGAAGGAGACAGCCTCAGTGCCTGCTTCAGACACCCCCGGCGCACGTCCGGATTCTTTTGCGTGCCGCCGCTCTTTGCAAGTGGGCGGACGCGCTTATGGTTATTACAGCCTCACCGCGGCGGCTGAAAACGGACTTGGCGACATTGCCCGGCTGCCCCGTTCGTTCAAGGTGTTGCTGGAAAATCTCCTGCGCCACGAGGACGGCCGTTCTGTCACCCGCGAGGATATGGAAGGACTCGCTGCCTGGAGCGAAAGCAGGTCGGGCGGTCGCGAGATCGCCTATCGTCCGGCCCGGGTGCTGATGCAGGATTTCACCGGGGTGCCCGCCGTGGTTGACCTCGCCGCCATGCGTGATGCCATGGCCGCTATGGGCGGCGATCCGCAAAAGATCAATCCGCTCTCCCCGGTGGACTTGGTGATAGACCATTCGGTAACGGTGGATTTTGCTGGTACTAGTGACGCCTTCGCCCGCAACGTGGCCGGAGAGTTTTCCCGCAACGGCGAGCGCTATTCCTTCCTGCACTGGGGACAGAACGCTTTCGACAATTTCCGAGTGGTGCCGCCTGGCACCGGCATCTGCCACCAGGTCAATCTCGAATATCTGGCGCAATGCGTATGGACCGCCACGCAAGGGGACGAAGAAACCGCCTATCCTGATACCTGTGTCGGCACTGACAGCCACACCACCATGATTAACGGTCTTGGCGTGCTGGGCTGGGGCGTGGGCGGCATCGAGGCCGAAGCGGCCATGCTCGGCCAGCCCATTACCATGCTGGTGCCAGATGTGGTGGGGTTCCGGCTCGATGGCGTGTTGAAGGAAGGCGTCACCGCCACCGACCTGGTGCTGCGGGTGGTGGAAATGCTGCGCGCCGAAGGGGTGGTGGGCAAGTTTGTGGAATTCTTCGGTCCCGGACTCGACCACCTGTCGCTTCCCGACCGTGCCACCATCGCTAATATGGCGCCGGAATACGGTGCCACCTGCGGCTTCTTCCCCATCGACGCCGAGACCGTGCGCTTCCTCGCCTTTACCGGCCGCGAGGCAGACAAGGTGGAACTGGCGGAAGCCTACGCCAAGGAGCAAGGGTTTTGGCGCGACACCTCGTCCCCCGATCCCGTCTTCACCACCACGCTGGAACTGGACATGGGGGATATTGAATCCAGCCTCGCCGGGCCGAAACGGCCCCAGGACCGGGTTGCCCTCTCGGACGCCGCTTCTTCCTTCAAGGAAACCCTGGCCGAGCTTCAGGGCGCGCCGACCCCGCGCGAAGCCCCCCTGGCCGACAGCGATTACGGCCTGCGCGACGGCGACGTGGTCATCGCCGCCATCACCAGCTGCACCAACACCTCCAACCCCGGAGTTATGCTTGCCGCCGGTTTGCTGGCCCGTAACGCCGTGGCCAGGGGACTGAAGACCAAGCCCTGGGTCAAGGCCTCGCTGGCGCCGGGAAGCCGCGTGGTGGGGGATTACCTGGAAGCCGCCGGCGTTCAGGACGATCTCGACGCGCTGGGGTTCAATATCGTCGGCATCGGCTGCACCACCTGTATCGGCAATTCCGGACTTCTGGCCGAACCCATCGCCAAGGCTATCGGCGAGGGTAATCTGGCGGTGTGTTCGGTGCTTTCTGGCAACCGTAATTTCGAGGGCCGTATCTCGCCCCATGTGAAGGCCAATTACCTGGCTTCACCACCCCTGGTGGTGGCCTATGCCCTGGCCGGCACCCTGACCCGCGACCTTTTGAACGAACCCCTAGGCAAGGGAGACGACGGCGAGGGAGTCTTTTTGAAGGATATCTGGCCCGGCAATGCGGAAATAAACGAAGTTCTGGAAACGGCTCTAACGCCAGATATGTTCCGCAGCCGTTATGGCGATGTGTTCGAGGGCACGCCCGAATGGAAGGCGGTGGAAACGGCATCGGGTCAGACGTTCAGCTGGGATGACACCAGTACCTATGTAAAGAATCCACCCTATTTCTCCGGAATGGCGAAAGAGGCGAGTCCTGTGGGAGATATTGAAAACGCCCGCATTCTCGCCCTGTTAGGCGATTCCGTGACCACTGACCACATCTCCCCGGCAGGCAGCATCCCCGAGGACGGTCCGGCCGGCGCCTATCTCACCGAGCGCGGCGTGGCGGTCCGGGACTACAATTCCTTCGGGGCGCGGCGTGGCAACCACGAGATTATGATGCGCGGCACCTTCACTAATATCCGGCTCACCAATGAAATGGCCCCCGGCACCACGGGCGGCATCACCCGGCACATGCCCACGGGTGAGCAAATGACCATCTTCGACGCCGCCGCGCGCTACGCGGAAGAAAAGGTGCCCCTGATCGTGGTGGCGGGAAAGGAATACGGCGCCGGCTCGTCGCGGGACTGGGCGGCCAAGGGTCCCATGTTGCTGGGGGTGCACACCGTCATCGCCGAGAGCTTCGAACGCATCCACCGTTCCAACCTGATCGGCATGGGTATCTTGCCCCTGCAGTTCAAGGAAGGCATGGACCGCAAGACGCTGGGGCTGGATGGGTCCGAGACCATCACCCTTTCCGGCATCGCCAAGGGGATCACCCCGCAGATGGATATCACTGCCGCCATTACCGGGGCCGGCGGCAAGAAATCGACGGTTTCCCTGCTGTGTCGCATCGATACCATGGACGAGGTGGAATATTACCGCCACGGCGGGATTCTTCCCTATGTGCTGCGCTCCCTTCTAAGCGTCGCGGAGGAAGGCTAGGTCATGCGGAA
>Ga0208411_1001116_pt1 | contig 18759 bp, 14 predicted proteins | sample ETN01SmetaG_4_FD_185793 | JGI IMG/M metagenome (GOLD analysis project Ga0208411, IMG submission 185793) | Marine microbial and viral communities from oxygen minimum zone, Eastern Pacific Ocean - ETNP2014F12-01SV261 (SPAdes) (version 2) | ecosystem: Environmental > Aquatic > Marine > Oceanic ... | reverse complement strand
GACAGTAATCCTGATTTACAGCTGTTAGTTTAATCTCCCAACAACCTGGAACTGTAATATCAGCTGCAGGAATAATAAGATCATTTCCAACAAGCCAAGAAGATCCTGCAAATACTGGAATAAAAGTACTAGAAGTTGGTGGTTTGTAGTACCAGTAATAAGTTGGCTCTTCAGTACATTCTCCTGAAGGAGTAGGATATGATCCTGATTGAGAAGTGTTTATTGCACTAATATCTTCAGTAATACATTGTTCTGGGTTTAAGTCAAATGAAGCATCTGGAGATTCACTTGTAGTAACCTGTTTTGTTGCACCAGATCCATTAGCGATATACTCATCACATGCTGGATTTGTACCACCAACAGATAGTCCTTTATTATATAATTTCATTTCTAGATCAAAGTTTGTACTAAGAGAACTACATGAGGGCTGTGAAAAAATATGTGTAATTGGGTTTACTGGAGCTGTGTAATCTTGTAAAAGCTCGGCTTGTGTTTTAATTATCTGTGCAGTTCCATCTCCAAAATCAAATGTATAATAAGAAGCCATATAGTTACTTCCAATACCCAAACTGGTAATATCTATACTAAATACTACATTTTCACCCACACAAACTATTTCAGAAGATGCATTACCAAATATTGTAGCACTTGCATGATATAGAAAAGTAAAACTAAAGAAACTTGAATTTCCAGATGAATCTACTTCCTCAACTTCAAAATTATAAGTACCAACAGATAATGTGTCTGGAATAGAATATACTCCAGCACTTGTTGCAGTCAATGCAGTAGTAGTTCCTGCTCCTATATCAATTAAGTTGACATTTAAGGTATAAGATGAATTTGAAGCCGCTACTTGAAGGAACTTGTAACTAGAAGGCATATCAGCTGTTACAGCATCATAAGACTGCTTAAGAGATCCAAAATAAGGATTAGTAGTATTAGCTCCATCATTTAAACATTCAAAATAATTGGTATTACTTTGCATTGTAGTCTGAACTGTTGGCAATGCTGAAGTGACAGAATTATCAACAGTAAATGAGGCTGTTTCTACAGTAGTAACAGGCTGAGTTGATCTAACTCTTAACTTATAAGTTCCTGAAGCTGTTCCTGTAGGAATTACACCATTCATTAATGGTGTATAAAAATCGTTTACTGTTCCAAGGAGAGTAGGGCTACTAAAATCTCCTCCAGGATCAGATAATTCTAGATGAAAAGCATTATTTCCAGTAGCTGACAAGTTTGATGGATTATCAAGAACAAATACTCCCGTAGGGTTAATGTGCAATGACACACCAGAGCCAGGATTATACGTTTGAGAATCATCAAATCTAACTAGGTCAATACTCTGAGAAAAACAGATTATTGTAAAAATAAACAGCAGTGTAGTTAGTAATATCCTTTTCATTTTCTAATCAAAAATTTGGGAAATATACAAAATATTATACTAATAGACCTTATTTCTTGATTACCAATGACTTAGAATTGAAATTTATAAACTATAGTATCATATGATATACTATAATAAGTTATCTATAGCTTCTGTATAAGTGTTTTTAGGGGCAACGCCTACTTGTCTTCCGACTACCTCACCTTTGTGAAATACTAAAACTGTTGGAATATTTCTTACTCCATATTTAGCGGCATATTCTTGATTAGAATCTATGTCAACCTTTCCTACAACTGCCTTTTCTGAATATTCATCACTAATTTCATCTATAACTGGTCCTACCATTCTGCATGGGCCGCACCAAGCCGCCCAAAAATCTACTAAAACTGGTTTTTCGCTTTTGAGAACTAATTCCTCAAAATTTGTGTCTGTGAGTTCTAATGCCATTTGAATAAAATTTTATTTGGCTAAAATAACTAATCTTAATGAAATTACAATTCAGTTTAATTTAATTTATAATATATTTTTTCCTGATCTAATAATTCTAATAATTCAGGAGATATATTAATCTTATGCTTAGAGGCCTGCATATCAATTTTTATCTTTTCTTTTTCATCATATACAACAAAACTTAAATTATGATCTCCTTTGTGTTTAACTAATAACTTCTTTATTTCATCTATTTTTGTTTCTTTTATCTCATCAAGATTTAATTGAATCGATAATTTTCTAGCAAATGACTTAACTACATCTTGGAGGAGTTTAAAGTTTTTATATTGGAATCTAGGATCTCCAACTATTCCAGTTTCCTTATTCTTCCAACCTTCAACTATTGTTATTTTAATATGAATAAAATTATTTAAGATTAAAAAATGTTTAAATTTTAAGTAATCCTCCCCAAAAATTCTGAATTCAAAAGAATCAACATAATCTTCCAAAGTAAATGAAGCCCACCCTTTTCCTTGACGACTAACTCTATGTTCTAAGTCAGTTATTACTCCTGCAATTGTAAGTTCCTTTCCAAGATAATCTTTTGGTGATTTAAACATAGAAACATTTGCATTGCAAAATGATTCCATTTCAACCTTAAAATCATCCAAAGGGTGACCAGAGATATATATACCTATAACTTCCCTTTCTCTAGAGAGTTTTTCTATTGTATTCCACTGTTTAGTTTCTGGAACTTGAAGTTCAGCCACTTGAACATCAGATGAATTTTGAAACAAACTAACCTGTGCTGAATTTTTATTAGCTTGAAATTTTCCACCATGCTTAATTATTTTTTCAATGAAGGTAATTCCATCACCAATATCATTAAAATATTGTGCTCTGTGAATGGAATTAAAACAATCAAATGCTCCAGCAGCAGCAAGGCTATCAAATGCTTTTTTATTAGCAGCTCTTAGCTCCACCCTTTTTGAAAGATCAAAAATTGATGTATAGTTCCCATTATTTTTTCTTTCAGATACTATTGCATTTACTGCAGATGCGCCAACACCTTTAATGGCTCCCATGCCAAATCTAATGGCATTATCCTTATTAACAGCAAATTTATAATAAGATTCATTTATATCAGGACCTAATACATCCAATCTCATTCTTTTACATTCACCCATAAAAAATGTAATGTTTTTTATATCATTCATGTTATTAGATAAAACTGACGCCATATATTCAGCTGGGTAATTTGCTTTTAAATAGGCTGTTTGATAAGCAATCCATGCATAACAAGTAGAATGTGATTTATTAAAAGCATAACTCGCAAAAGCTTCCCAATCTTTCCATATCTTCTCTATTTTAATAGTATTTAATCCTTTATTTTTAGCGTTATTTAAAAATTTAGGCTTCATTTTATCAAGAACCTCCTTTTGTTTCTTTCCCATTGCCTTTCTTAAGATATCTGCTTCACCTTTAGTAAAATCGCCAAGCTTTTGAGATAGAAGCATCACTTGCTCCTGATAAACTGTAATTCCGTATGTATCTTTTAAATACTCTTCCATTTCAGGCAAATCATAGACTATTTTTTCATCACCATGTTTCCTTCTAATAAAACTTGGTATATATTCCATTGGTCCTGGCCGATAAAGTGCATTCATGGCAATTAAATCATCAAAAACAGTAGGTTTTAAGTCTTTTAGATGTTTTTGCATTCCAGGTGATTCATATTGGAATATTCCTACAGTTTCACCATTCTGAAATAATTCAAAAGTTTTTTTGTCATCCAATGGAAAATTATCAGGATCTAAAACTGTTCCATATTTAGCCTTTACAATTTTTACAGTATTCTTAATAAGAGTTAATGTCTTAAGCCCTAAAAAGTCCATTTTAAGCAACCCTGCTTGTTCCACTACAGCATTATCAAATTGTGTAACATTAAGTTGTGAATCTTTTGCTGTTGCTATAGGAACAAAATTTGTTATATCATCAGGAGTAATTATAACTCCACAAGCATGAATACCTGTATTCCTAAGAGATCCTTCTAATACTCTTGCTTGCTTTATGGTTTCTGATTCTAGATTTTCAGAATTAGCAATCATTAATAATTGATTGATTCTATCTAAATCATCAGGTCTAAATTTATTTCTTAAATCTTTTTGATTCGTTTCAAAAATGACACTTAGTTTCGCCATATTTGGAACTAATTTTGCTAACCTATCTGCATCATTTAAAGGCAAATCTAATACACGAGCAGTATCTCTTATTGAAGATTTTGCAGCCATTGTGCCATACGTAATGATTTGAGCTACCTGACTTTCTCCATATTTTTTGATTACATATTCAATAACCTTATTTCTTCCTTCATCATCAAAATCAATATCAATGTCCGGCATACTAATTCTGTCTGGATTTAAAAATCTCTCAAATAGTAAGTCATATTTAATTGGATCAATATTAGTTATCCATAGAGAATAGGCAACAACCGATCCTGCAGCAGAACCCCTCCCCGGTCCAACTGACACATTCATTTCCCTAGCTTGTCTAATAAAATCCTCAACAATTAGGAAATATCCAGGGTATCCTGTGTTCTTTATAGTTTCTAACTCAAACTCTATTCTATCTTCTAGTTCAGAAGATATTTTGCCATATCTTTTTTTAGCACCTATATAAGTTAAGTGCCTTAGATAGCTGTTTTCTCCTCTTTTCCCTCCATCTTTCTCGTCTTTATCATCAATAAAATTAGTGGGAATATCAAATTTTGGTAGTAAAACTTGATTTGAAAGTGTATATTCTTCAATTTTATTGACAACTTCATTAATATTGCTTATTGCTTCTGGAGCATCATAAAAAAGCTCCTTCATTTCATTAGAAGATTTGTAGTAATATTCCTGATTAGGAAGGCCATATCTAAACCCTCTCCCTTTTCCAATAGGGGTCGAGAGCTTCTCCCCTTCTTTAATACAAAGTAAAATATCATGAGCATTTGCTTCAGATTTTTCTTTATAATAATTATTATTTGTTGCAATAATTTTTATTTTATGTTTCCTTGAAAAATCTATAAGTATATTATTAACTAATCCTTCATCTTCCTGATTATGTCTCATTATTTCAATATATAGGTCATCTTTAAAAATTTTCTTCCACCAAAGCAAAGCTTCTTCAGCATTCTTCTGACCAATATTTAATATTTTATTGGAAACTTCACCCATTAAATTTCCTGTTAAAACAATAAGATCATCCTTGTACTTTTCAACTAGTGTCTTATCTATTCTAGGAACATAATAGAATCCTTTTGTATAAGCAATAGATGATAGTTTTGATAGGTTATTATATCCATTCTTATTTTTTGCTAAAAAAACAATTTGATAGCCATTATCCCTGTAATTTTTATTTAGGTGATCTTCACAAACATAAAATACACACCCCACTATTGGTTTAATTTTTTGTTTTATTTCACCCTTATCAGTTTGATTCAAATCAATAGATTGATTATATCTTTGTGTTTCACTAACAAATCTAAATGCCCCCATCATATTAGCATTATCTGTTAAAGCTACTGCTGGCATTTTCATCTCACTAGTTACCTGAATTAAATCTCTAATACTCATTGTAGATTGTAAGACTGAAAATTGAGTATGATTATGAAGGTGAGCAAATTGTATGTCATCTAAATCTGAATGTACCTCCTTTTTAATTTCAGGTACTAAATTTGATTTTTCATCTGCTAATTTTTTTAGTTTTTCAGACTTTTTCTTAAGATTTATATGCTTGATTCCTACATGCTCAATTCTTTTAGAATTTTTACTTATGTATCTATCAAAATACTCATTTGTTACTCCCAATTGATCTTCATTAAATCTTTTAATTCTGATTAATTCTAAGAAACATCTTGCTGTAGCTTCAACATCTGCTGTGGCATTATGAGCTTCCTTAAAAGATGCATCAAATAAAAATTCATGAAGCTCAATTAATGTTGGAAGTTTGTATTTACCTCCTCTGCCTCCAGGCAATTCACAAAGTAAAGCAGTATCTTCTGTACAAGTATCTAATAATTTTATACTTGGTAAAATATTTTCTATTCCAGTTCTATAAAATTCACACCCTATGACATTTATATCAAAATTTATATTGTGACCTATAACAAAAGAAGAATTTTTAAGGGATGAATTAAATTTTTCTAAAACTTCATCTAAAGGCTTACCGTCTTCAAATGCCAATTCTGTAGATATACCATGTATTTTTTGTGATTCGTATGGTATTTCAAAATTCTCTGGTTTAATCAGATAATTTTGATCCTCAATAAGTTCACCCATTTCATCATGTAACTGCCAAGCTATTTGAACGCATCTTGGCCAATTATCTGTATCAGTAATTGGGGCTTTCCAGTTTTTTGGTAAACCAGTGGTTTCAGTATCAAAAATTAAATACATGCTTGAGAAAAATCAAATAAAAAATTTATTAATTTCCTGAATCAACAGAAATTGGTAGCCTATAAAAAACTCCTTGTGAAATATTCACTGTATACTCACCAGTATTATTATACGCGTCAAAATTAAAAGTGCCTGATATAGTATTTTCCTCAGAATTAAACTCTTCAATGGTAATTTCCCCATCACTTAAATAGGCAATACTTGCAATTCCATCATTGTTTGTCGAATAATAGGTAGTATCTTGGTATGCTGCATTAGCAACTTCTGAACTTCCCAAATTATTTATGCCAACTTCTAATAAAGGCATATACATTGATATAGTTCCTGAAAGATTACCTCCAGTAATTATTGCACCACCAGCATCAATTGTTACTGAGAATGAACTTGCCTCCCAAAACTGAATTCCATTTACATTTGCCTGAAATGCAGGAATTCTATCTTCAATAGTATTTTCACAACTATTGAATACTAAAAGCACTACTAATAAACATTGAATTTTATTCATATAGAAAATAATTAACCTTATAAATGTAAAACAAAAAAATAAAACATTTAGTTAAGAATTAGAAAATTATCTTATATTTGCCCACTCATTAATAACCGAGGTCGAGAACCTCAAAAATTAATTAATTATGTCTGTAAAAATAAGACTTCAAAGACACGGTAAAAAAGGTAAACCTTATTACTGGATTGTTGCCGCTGATTCAAAATCAAAAAGAGATGGTAAATATTTAGAAAAACTAGGGTTCTACAATCCTAACACTAATCCTGCTACCATTGAAATTGATATGGAAAAATCCATAGAATGGTTAAAAAAAGGAGCTCAACCTACTAAAACAGCAAGAAATATTCTTTCATATAAAGGTATAATGCTAAAACATCATCTATTAGGTGGTGTTGTAAAGGGGGCATTTACTGAAGAAGAAGCTGAAAAACGGTTCAATGCATGGCTAGAAGAAAAAATGAGGAAAGTTGAAGATAAAAAAGAAAGATTAGGCAAGGAAGATGAAGAGAAAAAAGCTAAAGCATTAGAAAATGAAAAACTAGCAAATGAAGCTAGGATAAAAGCTCAAAATGAAGCTCCTGCTCCTGCTGAAGAAGCACCTGCTGAAGAGGCTCCTGCTGAAGAAGCACCTGCTGAAGAGGCTCCTGCTGAAGAAGCACCTGCTGAAGAGGCTCCTGCTGAAGAGGCTCCTGCTGAAGAAGCACCTGCTGAAGAGGCTCCTGCTGAAGAAGCTCCTGCTGAAGAGGCTCCTGCTGAAGAAGCTCCTGCTGAAGAAGACAAAAAAGCTAATAAGAGCACTGATAAAAAATAAAAATTTTGTTATGAAAAAAATATTAGGAATTTTATGTTTGTTACTTTCAATATCTGTTTATACTCAGACAAATTTTAATGCTGGGATTGCGACAGGTGGAAATGATTATAATTATGGAAGTACATTTTTTTATAATACTAGAAATGTAGTATTAGGATCTGTTTATTTGTTTGAAGAATGGAATAATAATGCAGAAATACATACTCTAAGCAATGAAAGATTTCTAGTTAGAAATATTAATCTAAATATTAACAGGAATGCTTTTGAAGCAAAACTAACAGATTCAGATTCAATTTTTTCATTCAATTTCAATAATATTAAGCACTTAGTTATAAATGATAAAATTTATAAAAATTATTTTTATAATGATGATAATAGGGTTTATGAGATTATTTATGAAACCAGTAAATTTTCAATTATGAAAGGATTTTCGATTAAGCTCGTTACTAGTTCTGGAAATCCAATGGTAAATAGATCTAATGACAAATATGCTAAGTTTTCATCATATTTTATCAAATTAAATAACAGCATTAAACCTTTTAGGCTTAGAAAAAAATCCATTTATAATTTATTAGATGATGATAAAAACATTATTCAAAGATTAGAATCTTTTGTAAATACCAAGAATCTATCATATAAACGAGAGAATGATGTAGTCCAGATTTTGGATTATGCATTTAATCTTTAACAATTTTGAAAACGGGAGTAAATTTTTACTCCTTTTTTTTTACAAAAATTTATGATTTTAATTTTTATAAATTATTTTTGTTTAATTCATATTCCAAATGCAATATAAAGCAAGAAAAAAAGCAATAATACTTTTAGCTGACGGAACAATTTTTTATGGAAAGGCTATTGGAAAAGATGGCTCAGCTTTTGGAGAAGTTTGTTTTAATACTGGAATGACTGGATATCAAGAAATATTTACTGACCCTTCTTATTATGGTCAGTTAATGGTTGCTACAAATGCACATATAGGAAATTATGGAGTTAAGGATGATGAGATTGAATCAGATAGCATAAAAATTGCTGGTTTAATTTGTAAAAATTTTAATTATGATTACTCAAGATATTCTGCAGATAATTCTCTGGAGAATTTTTTTATAAAAAATAACTTATTTGCTATTTCAGATGTTGATACAAGGGCTCTGGTGTCATACATTAGGGATAATGGCGCTATGAATGCAGTAATTTCTACTGAGGTTGATTCAATTGATAAGCTAAAAGAAAAACTTAGTAAGGTTCCAAACATGGATGGTTTAGAACTTGCATCTGAGGTATCTACTAAGGAACCTTATTTTTATGGAGACGAGAATGCTAAGTACAAAGTAGCAGCATTAGATTTAGGAATTAAGAAAAATATTTTAAGGAATTTATCAAACAGAGATTGTTTCATTAAGGTTTTTCCTTATGATAGTTCATTTGAAGATATGTCTGTATGGAATCCAGATGGGTATTTTTTATCTAATGGTCCTGGAGATCCAAAGCCATTATTAAATGCTCAAAATTTAGCTAAAGTAGTTATTGACAAAAATTTACCACTTTTTGGTATTTGCTTAGGTCATCAGATCATTGCTTTAGCTAATGGAATATCTACCTATAAGATGCATAATGGGCATAGAGGAATAAATCATCCAGTTAAGAATTTAGTCACGGGCAAAGGTGAAATAACATCTCAAAATCATGGTTTTGCAGTTGATAGGAAAGAAGCTGAGGAAAATAAAGAAATTGAAATTACTCATCTTCATTTGAATGATAATACTATTGCAGGAATTTCTATGAAAAATAAAAATTGTTTTTCTGTTCAATACCATCCTGAAGCAAGTCCTGGCCCTCATGATGCTTCTTATCTTTTTGATACCTTTATAGAGAATATTAAAAAATCTAAAAAAGGAACATAGTGTCTGTTATAGATAAAATAATTGCGAGACAAATTTTTGACTCAAGAGGTAATCCTACTGTAGAGGTAGACGTGATCACAAAAAGTGGAAAGCTAGGAAGAGCTGCTGTGCCTTCAGGAGCATCCACTGGAGAGCATGAAGCTGTAGAGCTAAGAGATTCAGCAGATGATTATTGTGGTAAGGGAGTTCTTAAAGCTGTAGGTAATGTAAATGATATAATATCAAGGGAACTTATTGGAAAATCTGTTTTTGATCAAAGGGTAATTGATGAATTAATGATTTCTTTAGATGGCACAAAGAACAAATCGGTTCTTGGTGCTAATGCCATTTTAGGAGTTTCACTAGCAGTAGCTAAAGCAGCTGCAAAAGAAAAGCAAATTTCACTATATGCATATTTAGGAGGCAACTCTGTAAATAAATTGCCAGTTCCAATGATGAATATTATAAATGGCGGATCTCATAGTGATGCGCCTATTGCATTTCAAGAATTTATGATAATACCGGTTTTAGCTAAAAGCTTTTCACATGCTATGCAAATGGGAACAGAAATATTTCATTCATTAAAAAAAGTTTTAACTAGTAGAAATTTAACTACAAGCGTGGGAGATGAAGGTGGTTTTGCTCCAAAATTAGATGGAACCGAAGATGCTATTGAAACAATAAAAAAAGCAGTTACAAATGCTGGATATACTTTTGGTAGAGAAGTAATGATTGCATTGGACTGTGCAGCCTCGGAGTTCTACGTAAATGGAAAATATGATTATACTAAATTTGAAGGGACTGCAGGAGAAGTTAGAGACAGTAATGAACAAGCAGATTATCTTTCATATTTGGTTGATAAATATCCTATTATTTCAATTGAAGACGGAATGGATGAAAATGACTGGGATGGATGGAAGTATTTGACTGAAAAAATTGGTGATAAAGTACAATTAGTTGGTGATGATTTATTTGTTACGAATGTTGAGCGCTTATCTAGAGGAATAAAGGAGTCTATTGCAAACTCTATTTTGATTAAAGTAAACCAAATTGGCACTCTTTCGGAGACCATTGATGCTGTATCAATGGCGCATAATGCAGGCTATACTACAGTAATGTCGCATAGGTCAGGTGAAACAGAGGATAATACAATTGCAGACCTTTCAGTGGCATTATCAACGGGTCAAATAAAAACTGGATCTGCATCTAGAAGTGATAGAATGTCTAAGTATAATCAATTACTTAGGATAGAAGAAGAGCTCTCAAATAAAGCAGTATATCCACAAATGACTGCCTTTAAATTCTAAATATCTTAAAATCAACTTTAAATTTCCTTTAATATTCGAGAGAAATTTTGTAAATTTGCACAGAATTTTTTTGAAATTTTCAATATTTTTTAACAGTGTCAGAAAAAGCAACATTAAACGTTAATGGTGGTAGTTATGATCTCCCCTTACTTAAGAGTTCAGAAGGTGAGCTATGCATTGAAATAGGGAAGCTTAGAGGTCAATCCAATGGGATTACAACTATTGATAGAGGTTTTAAAAATACAGCTTCATGTGAGAGTAAAATCACCTATTTAGATGGTGAAAAAGGGATTTTACGATATAGGGGTTATTCTATTGAAGAATTGGCTAGCAAAGCTTCATTCTTGGAGGTTGCATATTTGTTAATTTTTGGAGAGCTTCCTAATAAAGATGAACTAGAAAAATTTCATAGTGATATAATTGAACAAAGCATTGTTAATGATGATGTAAAGAAAATTGTTGATGCATTTCCTGGAGCTGCTCATCCAATGGGTGTTCTGTCAAGTCTAACAAGTGCATTAACCGCTTTTAATCCTGATGACATTACTTTAGATTATGAAAGGAGCAAGGAAGAAATGTATAGCAGTATTGTTAAAGTAATGGGTAAGATACCTGTTCTTATAGCATGGGCCTTTAGAAAAAAGAATGGATTCCCATTAGAATACTCTAGTAAAATAAAGAATTTGGGTTATGTTGAGAATATTTTACAAATGATGTTTAAAAGGCCAAATGAAGATTATATTCAAAATGCAGTTTTAGTTGATGTGTTAAATAAACTTTTAATTCTACATGCTGATCATGAGCAGAATTGCTCTACATCAACTGTTAGAATTGTAGGGTCTGCTCATGCTGGATTATTTGCATCAATATCTGCAGGAATCTCAGCTCTTTGGGGTCCTTTACATGGTGGGGCAAATCAGGCCGTTTTAGAAATGTTTAATGCAATTAAGGAAGATGGTGGTGATACCCAAAAATATATTAACAAAGCCAAGGATAAAGAAGATCCATTTAGACTTATGGGATTTGGACATAGAGTTTACAAGAATTATGATCCAAGAGCAAAAATAATTAAAGAAGCTGCTCACAATGTCTTAGAAACACTAGGCATTGATGATCCCGTATTAGATATTGCAAAGGAACTTGAAGAACAAGCTTTGAAAGATAAATACTTTGTTGAAAGAAAACTGTATCCAAATGTTGATTTTTATTCTGGAGTAATATATAGAGCTATGGGTATACCATCAGATATGTATACGGTAATGTTTGCTTTGGGAAGATTGCCAGGATGGATTGCTCAATGGAGAGAAATGAGATTAATGAATGAACCTATTGGACGTCCTAGACAGTTATATACTGGTAGTACACTAAGAAAATTCAAATCAATTTCTAAGCGATAATTCGCCTTTATCAATCACACTTTCTTTGTATCTTTACTGAATGTTAAATCTCAATGTAAATAATGAGACTTCAAAACTAAAAGCAGTTATATTAGGAACAGCTGTAAGTTTAGGTCCTGCACCAAAATTAGAAGATTGTATTGATCCTAAAAGTAGGGAACATATATTTAACAATACTTACCCTATAGAAGAAGATTTAACCCCAGAAATGCAAGAATTCTTTGATGTTTTAAAAAAATACAATGTAACGATATATAGACCTGAAAAAATTGAAAATTATAATCAAATCTTTTCAAGAGACATTGCTTTTGTAATAGAGAATAAATTTGTTTTTGCCAATGTTGTAAAAGATAGATCAAAAGAAATTCAAGGAATAAAACATGTGTATGATCAAATTGATAATCAGAATATAATTCATTTGCCTGAAGCGTGCCGTGTAGAGGGCGGAGATGTAATGTTATGGGGAAATTATGTTTTTATTGGAACCTATTCAGCAAGTGACTTTTCAAACTACATAACAGCGAGAACTAATAATCAAGCAGTAAATGCTATAAAAAATTTATTTCCAAATAAAACAATTATACCTTTTGAGCTTCTAAAATCTAATGATGATCCGATAAACAATGCACTGCATTTGGACTGTTGTTTCCAGCCAGTAGGAAAGAATAAAGCAATTGCATGTCCTGAAGGATTTTTAGATCGAAATCAATATAATTGGATTGTTGATTTATTTGGAGCAGAGAATATATTTGAAATAAGCAAAGAAGAGATGTGTGATATGCACTGTAATATTTTTTCTATTGATCAAAATATTGTTGTAAGTGATAGATCTTTCATCCGATTAAATGCTTGGCTTGAAAAAAACAATTTTATTATTGAGAGAATAAAATACTCTGAAGCATCAAAACAAGGCGGTCTTTTAAGATGTTCAACTTTACCATTAATTAGAGAAAATTAGATATGCAGCAGATAACAAATAACATATTGATGATTAGACCAGCTAATTTTAATTACAATGATCAAACGGCTAGTAATAATTATTATCAAAAAAGAGGGCTTTCAGTAGAGTCAGCTAATGAAAATGCACAAAAAGAATTTGATTTATTAGTTAAAAAATTAATATCTAATGGGATTAATGTCTTAGTTTTTGATGATGATTTGAAACATGAAACACCATCTGCTATTTTTCCAAATAATTGGATATCATTTCATGCAAACGGAGATATAGCTATATATCCTATGTTTGCAATTAACAGAAGATTAGAGAGAAGAGAAGATGTTTTTAGTTTTGTTGAAAACAAGGGATTTAATATCAAGAATGTTATTGATTATACTTCTGCAGAAGATGAAAATCTATTTTTAGAAGGTACTGGAAGTATGGTTTTAGATAGAGTTAACAGAAAAGTCTATTGTTCTATATCGCAAAGATCTTCAGAGGATTTGCTAATTGAATTTTGTGAGGATTTTCAATATACTCCTGTAATTTTTAATTCTTTCCAAAACGCCGAAGGTCAAAGACTAGCTATCTATCATACCAATGTTATGATGTGTGTAGCTGAAACATTTGCAATTGTTTGTCTTGAGTCAATTGATGAGCAATCACAACAAAAAAATGTAGTAAATCAGTTAACTGAATCTGGAAAAGAAATAATTGAAATTAGTGAAGATCAACTAGAGAAATTTTCAGGAAATATGTTACAACTTAAAGATTCTAGTGGAAATCCTATACTAGTTATGAGTGAATCAGCCCATAAAGCATTAAATAAGGGGCAGCTTGATAAAATACAAAAGCATTGTAAACTTTTATCTAGTCCAATCCCTACTATTGAAAGATGTGAAGGGGGAAGTGTAAGATGTATGATAGCTGAAGTCTTTCTTCCAATTTCAGAATAAGATTATTAAGCACTATATTTATACATTATAATTCAATATGCAACTTCAAAAGATACTCTCAAAAAATGTAATTGATAATTTTGATAAGCTTTTTAATATTGAAGTTAAAAATATTGAATTTCAGCCTACAAAAAAAGAGTTTGAAGGAGATATAACTATTGTTGTTTTTCCTTTCGTTAAACTTTTAAAACAAACCCCTAAAGAAATAGCAGAAAAACTTGGAAGTTCTCTTGAAAGGCATGACTGTGTTGTAAAATATAATGTTGTTTCAGGTTTTCTTAATCTTGTAATTTCTGATGATTATTATTTAGATTTTTTTGAATCAATAAAATCTAATGAAAGACATGGATTCATTTCACCAACTACTAACGATGCAGTAATGGTTGAGTATTCTTCTCCAAATACGAATAAACCTTTGCATTTAGGACATATTAGAAATAATCTACTAGGATATAGTGTTTCGGAAATACTAAAGGCATCAGGAAAAAAAGTTTATAAAACTCAAATTATTAATGATAGAGGTATTCATATTTGTAAAAGTATGGTCTCATGGCTTGCCTTTGGGAATGGTGATACACCTGAATCTTCTGGGTTAAAGGGGGATAAATTAGTTGGCAACTATTATGTGAAATTTGATAAAGTTTATCAGGATCAGGTAAATGATTTAATCAGCCAAGGAACAAGTGAAGATGATGCAAATCAACAAGCCCCAATATTATTGGAAGCAAAGGATATGTTACTAAAATGGGAAGCTGGCGATAAACAGGTAGTTGATCTTTGGAAAAAAATGAATCAGTGGGTTTATGATGGATTTGAGGTTACCTATAAAAGACTTGGTGTTGATTTTGACTCTTACTATTATGAAAGTCAAACATATTTGCTTGGAAAAGAGTTTATTAAGACAGGGTTAGATAGCGGAGTTTTTTATAAAAAAGATGATGGGTCTGTATGGTGTGATTTAACAAGTGAGGGATTGGATGAAAAGATTGTTTTAAGAGCAGACGGAACAGCTGTCTATATGACACAGGATATTGGTACAGCCGTACAACGAGTAAAAGACCATCCAGATATTAATTCTATGGTATATACTGTTGGAAATGAGCAGGATTATCATTTTAAAGTACTGTTTTTAATATTAAAAAAATTAGGTTTTTCTTGGTCAGAGAACTTATTCCATTTAAGTTACGGAATGGTTGATCTTCCTACTGGAAAAATGAAAAGTAGACAAGGCCTAGTCGTGGATGCAGATGATTTGTTAGAAGAGATGAGTGAAACAGCAAAAAGTATTTCTAAGGAATTAGGGAAATTAGATGGGTACGATAATAATCAAAAACAAGAAGTATATGAAACCATTGGATTAGGTGCTTTAAAATATTTTATTCTTAAGGTTGACCCAAAGAAGAGAATTTTATTTGATCCAAAAGAGTCTGTTGATTTTCAAGGCAACACGGCTTCATTTATTCAATATTCTTATGCTAGAATTCAATCTATAATTAGGGGAATAAATTTTGAGCCTTCAAAAGAAAAATATCAACAACCTTTAGAAGATAATGAGAAGGAACTTATTAAACAATTAGAGCTTTTTCCATCGATAATTCAAAGTGCTGCAACAAGTCATAATCCTGGTCTTATAGCAAATTATCTTTATGATTTGGTTAGGATATTTAATTCTTTTTATCAAAGTTCACCTATTTTAAAATCAGTATTATTGGATAAGAAAAGTTTTAGAGTAGACCTGTGTAGATCTGTTGGATATACCATTAAAAATGCATTGGGACTGCTTGGAATTGGTGTAGTTGATAGAATGTAGTTTTTATTTAGAAAGAACAGCTACTTTTTTTAAATTTGACTTTTAATAAAATCGTTACCATATGTTTGATAATCTTAGCAGTAAATTAGACAAAGCCTTTCAACTTCTAAAGGGTCATGGTAGAATTACAGAGATTAATATTGCCGAGACCCTAAAAGAAGTGCGTCGCGCTCTTTTAGATGCAGATGTCAATTATAAAACAGCAAAAGATTTTACAGAAAAAGTTAAACAAAAGGCATTAGGTCAAGATGTATTAACTTCATTGAAGCCTGGTCAGCTAATGATTAAAATAGTCAAGGATGAATTGACTGAGCTAATGGGAGGAGATTCTTCTGAAATTGATCTAACTGGAAAGCCATCTATTGTATTAATGTCGGGATTACAAGGGTCTGGTAAAACAACATTTTCAGCTAAACTTGCCAATTTTTTAAGAAAGACAAATAGCATGAAACCTCTTATGGTTGCTTGTGATGTATATAGGCCTGCTGCTATTGAACAGTTACATGTACTTGGAAAAGATTTAGATGTTGAGGTATATAGTGAAGAGGAAAATAAGGATCCAGTTTCTATTGCAAAAGCTGGTATTAAATATGCTAAATCAAAAGGATTTAATTTGGTTATAGTAGATACTGCTGGTAGACTAGCTATTGATGAATTTATGATGACAGAGATCTCAAATATTAAAAAAGCTATCAAACCACAAGAAGTTTTATTTGTAGTAGATTCAATGACGGGTCAGGATGCAGTTAATAGTGCTAAAGCTTTTAATGATATTTTGGATTTTAATGGAGTAGTTTTAACCAAGCTAGATGGTGATTCAAGAGGTGGTGCAGCGCTATCAATAAAAAGTGTTGTAGATAAACCTATAAAATTTATTGGAACAGGTGAGAAGATGGACGCCTTAGACGCTTTTCATCCTGCAAGAATGTCTGACAGAATTCTTGGAATGGGAGATGTTGTCTCGCTTGTTGAAAGAGCACAGCAACAATTTGATGAGGAGGAAGCTAGAAAGGTTCAAAAGAAAATTGCAAAGAACAAATTTGGCTTTGATGATTTCTTAAATCAAATTCAGCAAATTAAAAAGATGGGGGATATGAAAGATTTAGTTGGAATGATTCCAGGTGCTGGAAAAATGATGAAGGATGTAGACATTGATGATGATTCATTTAAACACATTGAAGCAATTATTCATTCAATGACACCTAAAGAACGTTCAAACCCAGCGCTGATTGATCATTCTAGAAAAAAACGAATTAGTAAAGGTTCAGGAACAAGTCTTGATGACGTAAATCAGCTTATGAAGCAATTTTCACAAATGAGTAAAATGATGAAAATGATGCAAACTATGGGTTCAAATAAAATGATGCAGATGATGCAAAACGCTAAAAAATAATTATTACAATGACAATTTTAGACGGAAGAAAAACTAGCAATGAAATTAAGGTTGAAATTGCAGTTGCTGTAAAGAAAATTGTGGCAGGCGGATCTCGTGCTCCTCATCTTGCAGCAGTTATAGTAGGAGAGGACGGAGCTAGTTTGACCTATGTGGGAAGCAAGGTTAGAGCATGTAAAAAAGTAGGCTTTGACTCCACTCTTGTAAATCTTCCAGATACTACTACTGAAGATGAGTTGCTTAATAAGGTCCATGAATTAAACAATAACAATGCAATTGACGGATATATAGTTCAGCTTCCACTGCCTAGTCATATAGATTCTCAAAAAATATTAATGGCTGTTGATCCGGAAAAAGATGTAGATGGTTTCCATCCAACGAACTTTGGAAAAATGGCACTTAATCTGCCTACTTTCATTTCTGCTACGCCTTATGGGGTTATGGAGTTATTAGAAAGATATAATGTAGATACGGAAGGTAAACATACGCTTGTTATTGGACGCTCAGATATTGTAGGAAGACCTATAAGTATTCTTATGAGTAGAAAATCTAATCCTGGGAATTCAACAGTAACACTTGCTCATAGTAGAACAAAAAATATTAAGGAGTTAACAAGACAGGCTGATATAATTATTTCTGCTCTTGGATCTCCAAATTTTGTTAAAGCTGATATGGTAAAAGAAGGGGTAGTAGTAGTTGATGTAGGAATTACTAGGGTTAAGGATGATTCAGAAAAAGGGTACAAAATTGTAGGTGATGTAGACTATGAAAATGTTTCCAAAAAGGCAAGTCATATCACTCCTGTTCCAGGGGGTGTTGGTCCTATGACTATTGCCATGCTTTTAAAAAATACGCTTCAAGCTTATAATAAATAATTTTTTTATTTTTTTATATCTTTAAGAAACTCACTTTATTTTTCAAAAATTTGATTAAAGTCCTTGAATGATTTGAATTCAAGCGCATTTCCAGCGGGATCTTTAAAGAACATGGTAGCTTGTTCACCAGCCAGTCCCTTAAATCTAGTATAAGGTTCAATAATAAATTCAATTCCTTTTTCAATTAGATGTTTTGAGAATTTATTAAAATCATCCCACTTTAAAATAACACCAAAGTGAGGTACTGGTACATCTTTTCCGTCTACAGAATTTGTATGCAGATCTTCGTTTGTTTTTTCTTTATAATGAATTACTAATTGATGTCCAAAAAGATTAAAGTCTATCCAATGATCACTACTTCTACCTTCCTCACAACCTAGAATATCTCTATAGAATTCTCTACACTTGGGAATATTATCAACTGGAATTGCTAGATGAAATGGAGTTAATTTTTGCATTTATTTTTTTAACATATTAGTAAGTTCAGAAATTTCTTTATCATTTAATAGTCGGTACTTACCCTCTTTAATATCCAATTTTATATTCATAATTCTAACCCTTCTCAAGGACACAACTCTAAAATCAAAATATTCACACATTCTTCTTATTTGTCTATTTAAGCCTTGAGTTAAA
>Ga0208411_1001108_pt1 | contig 18824 bp, 14 predicted proteins | sample ETN01SmetaG_4_FD_185793 | JGI IMG/M metagenome (GOLD analysis project Ga0208411, IMG submission 185793) | Marine microbial and viral communities from oxygen minimum zone, Eastern Pacific Ocean - ETNP2014F12-01SV261 (SPAdes) (version 2) | ecosystem: Environmental > Aquatic > Marine > Oceanic ... | reverse complement strand
TGAATTGTAAACACTTAATGGTGATTGACCCCGCAGTAATAAAACCTGCGATTGAATCCTACAACCGCATTGTCCGAGCAACACACCACCACGTAACCTATCACCTGCCCGCCCTGCACGGGCTTACCAGCATCCAGCAGATGCGGGACAATATTTCTGGTATTATTGTAATGGGCAGTGCTTCCTCAGTACATGATGGCCATACCTGGCAGGAAGCCATTACAGAATTACTTCTGGAAGCTTTTGACTCCAATATCCCCGTGATGGGTATCTGCTACGGTCACCAGCTTTTGGCCCACATCTGCGGTGGAAAAGTTGGTCAATTATGGGAGGGTAAGAAAGAACAGGGCCGGCGAAATGTGCAACTGATGGAAAATCCACTTTGGGGAGCAGCAAGATCCGGTCCAATGATCTTTTCCCACCAGGAAGGCGTGACCCAATGTCCTGATGGTTTTGAAATCACGGCCGTGAGTGATATGGTCGCCATAGACGGTTTTGCCAGTAAAACAAAACCAATCTGGGGCTTTCAGACCCATATTGAAGCAACACAGGCCTTTATTGATGATCACGGCATCCCCATTAAAAACCCGCAGGAAGCTTTTACATTCGGACACCGGATACTTGACAATTTTATTTTATCTATAGCCTAATCATTGCAGATTATTAAACAATTCTATATACTCTTTCTGTTCTGGTGCATATCCTGCACACCTCACAAGGTATTTTTTGACAATCCCGGTTCACCTCTTCTGATTCGCAAAATTAATGATCTAATTATTAATTCTGGACTGGATGTGAACATGGGTATCAAGATTATAGCCATTCAGTCAGGAAAAACACTTTACGCGCTCAACAGTCAGAAATTGCTCATGCCAGCCAGCAATAATAAACTTTATACCTGTGCTGCAGCCCTGGAATATCTTGGACCTGATTACCGTTTTACAACATCCGTATTTCAACAAAGTAACAATTTAATCCTTAGGGGAGGTGGTGACCCAGACCTGACCATAGAACAGCTGGATTCCCTAGCAAAGATCACCGCAAAAAAAATAACCCATGTTGATACCCTGTTTGTTGATGAATCATTCCTGGATTCTCTCCACTATGGCCAAGGCTGGATGTGGGATGAAGGAGCCTGGTGGTACGCCGCACCTATCAGCGCATTATCCCTTAATGATAATTGTATTGATTTTTTTGTGGATCCGGGAAAGCCGGGTGAACCGGCCAAAGTAACTATCCATCCAGAAACTGATTATGTGCAATTTGTCAACCAATCGATCACTGTAAGTGATACGATCGATTATGAAAAAATCAAAATCGATCGTAACTGGTCTGGTAGAACTAATCTTTTCACTATCAGTGGTGAAATCCTTGATACAGCAAAAACAGATACTTTCTATCGCAACATCCATGATGCGGCCTCATTTTCAGGTATTATTTTTTCTGAATTGCTGGAAAGATATGGTACAACAGTAAAAAATATACTACCCGGTAAAAGGTTTATAAATCTTGATACACTCGCAGTGCATATTTCAGATTCCCTGATTGCTTCAGCCCATAATTTGATGCACAAAAGTGATAACCTTACAGCAGAATTATTTGCCAAAACCATGGCCGTGAACGATACCACAAGTGGTAATTGGAGAGATGGCCTAAAGGCTATCAAAGCCTTTCTGGCTGATTCTGCTGGTATGGATACATCTCTACTCCGCCTGTCGGATGGTTCCGGTGTATCCCGCTACACCCTTACCAGTGCTGACCAGATTATTCAACTTCTTACCTATATGCATGACAGCAACAATAAGGATGATTTTATGTTTACCCTGCCAGGTGGCGGATCAGACAGCACCCTTAAAAATCGTTTAGAATCTGTTCATTCTAAGGTAAAGGCCAAAACAGGAGGCCTTTCTGGAGTGAGTTGTTTATCAGGCTATATTTTCTCAGAAAAATACGGCCCGGTGGCTTTTTCCATGCTTATGAATGGATACATCGGAAATGCAGCACCATTCAGAAAACTTCAAGATAGAATTGTGGCAACAATATTATATGATTAAACCCAAATCAATGAATCATGGTGACTGCATAGGCATCATCAGTCCTTCATACTGGCTATCTGAAGATCATCTGCGGCGGACAGCATCCTACCTGGAAGCCAATGGTTACAGACTTAAGTTTGGTTCCAGCAATTTACTACGCTGGGGTCCATTTGCCGGCCATCCCCAGGAAAGAGCTGACGATATACACCGTATGTTTTCTGATCCGGAAATTAATGTCGTTATCTGTGCTCGCGGCGGATATGGTGCCAACCGGGTTCTTCCCTTGATTGATTATGAACTTATCAAGGAAAATCCCAAAATATTTATTGGTTACAGTGATATTACCGCATATCTTGCCTCCATCACCCAGAAAACCGGCCTGATCACCTTCCACGGCCCCATGCTGGTTAGTTATAAAAAAAGGTTTGTAAAGTATAATTTTGAACTAATGGAGCAGGTATTAAAGGGCACAAAAGAAGTAAAGATTGAATACCCAAAGGCTTTGTCCCCAAAGGTATTAAAGCTCGGTACGGCTACTGGACCTCTTTGGGGAGGTAATATGACCCTCCTAGTGAACAGATTGGGGACGACAGATCATTTAGATACTAATGGTGTAATTCTCTTCCTGGAAGACCTGGATGAATATTTATATGCATTTGAACGTATGTTAGTCCAGATGCGTACGGCAGGCTTATTCGATCATATCAAAGGCCTAATAATTGGAGAACTTGATGAATTCAAGGATCAGGAGGTTCCCTTTGAACGAAACACGGACCAGATTGTCATGGACATCTGTGGTGACCTGGATATTCCCATTGTATCCAATTTCCCCTGCGGGCACGGGACCTACCAGGCTACGCTGCCCATTTCCATTCCTGCTGAATTGAACGCAAATGAACAAAAACCATACCTCAAGCTGCTGGAACCGGCAGTGGCAAACGGATAGCTAGATGCTAAATTATATCTGGTTTGGTATGATGCTGATTGCTGTGGTGATAGGTACCATCACCGGCAACATAGACGCTGTGACAGAAGCTGCTATCAACATGGCAAAAACAGCAGTAGAAATTGCCTTTGGCCTCATTGGCATTATGGCCCTGTGGCTGGGAACCATGAAAATCGCCGAAGAGTCCGGTCTGATCCGAATTATTTCCAGGGCCTTGCGACCTATTACCATTCGTCTTTTCCCGGACGTCCCGTCAGATCACCCTGCCATTGGCTCAATTGTGCTAAACATGGCAGCCAACATTCTGGGACTGGGCAATGCCGCCACACCTCTGGGACTAAAAGCCATGGAAGAGCTCCAGGAGTTGAATCCCAATAAAGATACTGCCACCAACGCCATGTGCACTTTTCTGGCTATCAATACTTCCAGCGTACAACTAATCCTTCCGGCAACGGTGGTAGCGCTCATGGGTGCGGCTTCCAACCAGATATTTCTCACTACAATTGTTGCCACTGGGCTGTCGACGATAGCAGCAATCATCGCCGTAAAAACATTGGAAAAAATGAATCGTTTTAACGTAGACAGGGATAAACAGGATGATTGATACACTGGTAGCATTTACCAACGAATTGTCCCGCTATATTATTCCCTTGCTGCTGGCGGGAATCCCTTTCTATGGCCTGGCAGTCAAAAAAGTCAAGGTCTACGAATCCTTTGTAGAAGGTGCCAAGGATGGATTTACCATTGCGGTGCGAATCATTCCCTACCTGGTGGCTATCCTGGTATCCATTGGTATGTTTCGCGCTTCCGGTGCCCTGGATATGCTCTTGACCCTGCTGTCACCTGTGCTTAATCTAATCGGCTTCCCGCCGGAAAATCTGCCTCTGGCTCTCATGAGACCACTCTCTGGAAGTGGTTCGCTGGGTTTATTAACGGACTTGATCAATCAGCATGGGACAGAATCTCTCATCGCTAAGATCGGGGCCACCATGTTCGGTTCTACAGAAACCACATTTTATGTATTGGCAGTATACTTTGGTTCCGTAGGCATCCGCCGCTCTCGTCATGCCCTGGCAGCAGGGCTTATTGCAGATGCGGTTGGAATTATTAGTGCAGTGTATATTTGCCGGTTTTTATTTGCAGCCCCCGCCCTAACCAATGATACCATTAAACAATATGATCTGGTCAACATACAAGATCTGGATCCATCAATATTTGTTGAGCTAAAATATTCATCCGCGGATAATTTTATGAATTCAGATGTCTACGGAGACCTGGAGACATGCTACTTGAGAAAGGTACCTGCCCAGATGCTGGTCAAAGCAAATTCTTTTTTAAAAGAAACTCATCCTGGACTCCGACTGTTGGTTTACGATGGCCTTCGACCTAGGCATATTCAATGGAAACTATGGAATACAATTGACCATATTTCTGAATCTGAGAGAACTCAGTTTGTCGCTGATCCCAGGTCCGGCTCGATCCATAATTTTGGTGCGGCAGTTGATCTAACGCTTGCCGATTCATCAGGGAATCCCTTGGATATGGGGACACACTATGATTTCTTTGGTGAACTTGCTTTTCCTACCCTGGAAGATTCATTACTTGAGATTGGTGAATTAACCAGCCACCAAGTCACAAATCGGCAGATCTTAAGAAATGCCATGGAGGCAGCCGGGTTCAGCCCCATCACCACCGAGTGGTGGCATTTTGATGCATTCCCCTACCAGGAGACAAAATCAAAATATGTGATTATTGAATAGTCATAGCCAGTAAAATTTATTATTAAACAGTACACCTTTTTATGACCGAGTATAAAAAAGATCTGGGGCTTAAGGAATCAACAGCCATTGTGATCAGCCGGATCATTGGCTCCGGAATTTTTCGCACGCCAGCACCAATCATGGCTCTGGTGGGCTGTACTTCTCTTTTTGGCCTGGTCTGGGTCATTGGCGGCATCATTACGATTTTTGGCGCTGTAATCTATGCGGAATTAACCGCTATGCTCCCGAAATCTGGCGGTCCTTACGTTTTTTTAAAGGAAGCCTACGGCCCCTACATCGCATTCATTCGCGGATGGGCCATGTTTTTTGTATCTGAGACAGCTTCCATTGTGGCAGTTGCATTGGTTTTCACTGAATATGTAAATGCAATCTGGGAGATTACATCTGGTACTCCCTTTAATCTTTTAGTCACCTTCACCATAGCGCTTATAACAATATGGGTGTTGACCAGTATCAATCTTTTTGGTGTAAACCTGAGCGGGAAATTCCAAGTAATATTCGGCCTTACGAAAATCGTCGCTGTGGGAGCCATTATTGGCATAACATTAACATCTTTCTCAACGGGTAACTCCCAAAATTTTGTCAATCCTTTGTGGCCAAAGACCTTTGACTGGCACACCGTTCTGGCCGTTGGTGCTGCTCTTCGATATTCATTCTTCGCCTTCAGTGGGTGGGAAGGCTCAACCTATATGGCGGAAGAAATAAAACAGCCACAGAAGACATTACCTCTGTCCCTCTTTTTCGGCATCAGCGGTGTCATGCTGCTTTATCTTGGCGCCAACATGGGTTATTTGTTTCAGTTGAACGTAAATGAGATTATAAAAGAAAAGTGGGTGGCAACGGCTGCCATGAAAGTTGTTCTGGGCGCCACGGGAGGGATTCTCATATCTATTGCGGTAGCCATCAATGCCTTTGGGAATATCAGCACCCAGATCTTATGCAAGAGCAGAACCTGGCACGCCATGGCCAGAGACGGTTTGTTCTTTGAAAAATTCAGGGAACTTCACCCTCGTTTCAATACACCAAATAATGCTCTGGTTGGACAGGGAATTTGGGCAACTGTGCTACTCGTTTTTGCAGTTTTATCCACCTATTATCAATCTGGTATTGGTGGTACAAATACCTATGAAATCATTATCGATTTTTTCTCTGCCACCAGTACCATTTTTAACCTGTTGACCTTCGGTGCTATTTATGTATTAAGGAAAAAATGGCCGGATAAGGACCGCCCCTATAGAGCACTTTTTTACCCCTGGAGTATGATTATAGTTCTTTTCCTGTATTCTGTATTCCTGATTATCACGTTGATTACAGCTTTCGTGCCGTCGTTGGCTGGAATTGTCCTCACAGCCAGTGGGACATTATATTATTTGAAAAAAGTGAAAAATTAATCCTGAAAGATCAATCGAATGCCCTATAAACATTACTTATTGATCCCCCTGTTTCTGCTTTCGAATTTGGTGAAAGGACAAAATAATTTTATTCCCCAATCCACAGAAAAATGCGGAATTATTCCTGATGATGAAACCCAGTTTTCCCGTGATGCTCGAAACTGGGGCTATGGCTATGACAGTTTACTTGTGGACCTTGACCGCTGGGAGGCATACTCCTATGTAACCATTGATTCATTAGGCGCTACAGTGCAAAACCGAGCCATTTGGGAATTAACAATATCGGAAAATCCTGAAATCAGCTCGAATCATCGTATATATATTCACGCCAGGACACATCCTGGTGAAGAGGAATCTTTCTGGGTCACCAATGAAATTATCAATATCCTCATATCGGACTCGCCTTTTGCGGAATTTGTCAGATCAAATTGTATATTCCATATCATACCTATGTATAACCCTGATGGCGTGGAACTGGGATATCCCCGTGAGAACGCCAATGGAGTGGATATTGAAAGCGGTTGGGATGACATACCCTTAGAACCGGAAGTTGCTGTATTGAAAAATCGGTTTATTGAACTTATGTGGACTACAGATAATCCTGTAGAAGTTGCTTTAAATATGCATTCTGCCTACAGTTGTAAACGCTATTTTGTTTATCATGATGCAGTTGGAACATCTGATAACTTTACTGTTCTTGAACAACAATTTATTGGTGGTACCCAGTCTTATTTTCCTGGCGGGTTCGAGAATTGGGATTATTTTGTCAGCTGGACATCCGGGACACCGGACCAGTATCCTGAGAGTTGGTGGTGGATGAATCACGGTGAAAATGTCATGGCTTTAACGTACGAAGATATGAATTGTATAGAAGCTGGATTGTACGATTCTACAGCGAATGCCATTTTGCGGGGCACTTGTGATTACATCGGGTTAAATTATTCACACATATCGGAAGAAAATAAAGTCCATCCTATGGAGTTTTCTTCACGCCAAAATTATCCCAACCCTTTTAACGCCAGTACATTAATTCCCTATACTATAACCCAGCCTGGAAAGGTGACTATAACCATTCTGGATATCATAGGTCGTGAGGTCCTGCAGCTTGCGAATGGACACCACAACGTAGGAGAATATCTTGTGAAGTGGGATGGAATGAACAGGTTCAAACTGCAAGTGGATTCAGGGATATACTTTTACAGGATCCAGGTTGGTAGAGTTAATAATACCAGAAAAATGTTGCTTATTAAATAACATCACCTGACTGTATGAAAATCATTTATGTAAGTTTCTACATGAAGAATCTATTAATTATAGTGACTATATTTTTTCTTTTTAGTTGTGATCGGATTAGAAAAAAACCTAAATGGCTGAAAGGGAATCTGCATACACATACATTATGGAGCGATGGCGATGCTCCCCCGGAAACTGTGGTGAATTGGTATCATCAAAACAATTACCAATTCCTTGCATTATCTGATCACAATATTCTCTCTGAAGGAGAAAAATGGATCGATGTAGTTGATAGTGCAAATACGGAAATATGGCCACCGCCTTTCACAATAGAAAAACTGGAGAAATTGAAAATAGAATTTGGAGATGATTGGCCTGATTTGCGTCAGAAAGGTGATACACTTCAAATGCGATTAAAGACCTTGAGTGAATTAAAAGATAAATTCGAGGTTCCTGGTGAGTTTATATTGATTCAAGCAGAGGAGATTACGGATATATTTGATAAATATCCTGTTCATGTAAATGCTACAAATCTTGAGTTATTGATCCAGCCTCAGGGAGGAAAAAGCACATACGATGTGCTGCAAAGAAATGTGGATGCAGTTCTCCGACAGCGTGAACAAACAAATAGACCTATGATTGCTCACGCAAATCACCCCAATTTTTACTGGGGAATTCTGCCAGAGGATTTGATAAAGTTAAAAGGAGACCCTTTTTTTGAAGTTTATAATGGGCATCCCGATGTAAAAAACTGGGGTGATGATGCTCATCCAGGTACCGATAGAATCTGGGATATTGTTTTATCCAATCGTTTACACAAAAACAGGAGTGTAATGTATGGTTTAGCCACCGATGACGCTCACAGTTATTATAACTTTGGAATCGGCAATTCCAATGCCGGGAGAGGATGGGTTATGGTTTACAGAAAACATCTTACCCCCATGGGAGTTATTAACGCATTAGAGAACGGTGAATTTTATTCCAGTTCAGGTGTCCTGCTGGATGAAATCAAGGTTACCAGGGATCAGATTACAGTAAAGATACAGGGTGAGCCTGGAGTTTCATACACCACAAAGTTTATCGGCACACCGAGGAAATTTGATACCTCTTCCACCCCAGTTTTAGATGACAAAGGTCAGGAAAGACATATATCCCGTATTTACAGCGCTGAAATTGGTAAGGTTTTCTTTGAAACAAACGAGAATCCAGCTGTCTATAATTTTGATAACACTGAATTATATGTTCGAACCCAAATCATCTCCGATCGCAAACACTCAAACCCATATGCTGAGGGCGATTTTGAAATGGCTTGGACACAACCTGTAGTTAATACGCATAAACTACATGAACCCCAGATCTAGCCAGCAGGAAAAAGCTGTGGAATTTAGGTTTACTAGTTCCATATTATTACACAGATACATGCAAAAGAGTAATCAAGTCTGGTCTTAAAAAATAATACAGTATGGAAGAGATTCTTTTATTTTCAAAATATTAAACACCGTATCACAGGGTTATTTGTTAGAATTATGTTAAAATTATAATGGGACATGAATGCGTATTTTAGTTCTTCTTTTATTCATGAATGGTATTACTATGACTCAAGATTGGGCAAATCTAAACAAATATAAAAAACAAAATTCCAAACTCGGCCCACCTAAAATAAACGGAAATAGAATAGTATTTATGGGTAATTCAATAACAGAGAGCTGGAGTGAACTTTACCCAGAATATTTTTCAGAAAAAGATTACATCAACAGGGGCATCGGTGGTCAAACGACACCCCAGATGCTGATCCGGTTCAGGGAGGATGTCATTGACCTAAAGCCAAAAATTGTCGTTATTTTAGCAGGAACAAATGATATTGCTGGCAATACTGGGCCAGCAACCGTCAAAATGATAACAGATAATATTATTTCAATGGCTGAACTGGCAAGAAGCAACAGAATCCATGTAATCTTATCCTCAATTCTGCCCACAGCTGATTACCCTTGGAACCCCGGGCTTAACCCTCCTGAAAAAATTGCAGCTGTTAATAATATTATGAAAAAATATACTGAACGTAATAGTATAACCTATCTTGACTATTATTCATCAATGGTCACACGTAATAAGGGGCTTAAAAAAGAATATACATATGATGGTGTACATCCCAATAGATCGGGCTATAAACTAATGTCTAGCCTTGCAGATAAAGCCATATCTGAAACATTAGATCTTATAGGAAAAAGTGAATAAGGGCCTAAACCATATTTTTTGGCATACGAGTAAAGAAGTGTTATTGAAATAACATCATCTCCTGCGAAGCAGGATTTTGCACAGGTGCACTTGATTTATTTATTCCCGATTTCAAATCGGGTCAAATCGGGTAAAACATCTTTCACGCGTTTTAATTCAAAACGATAAACGGCGTTTCCCAAGGCAGCCAGAAAGGGTATGGAAATTTCATTATATTCATAGGTATTATCATTTAAAGTTTCATTTTGATTAACGTATAACACTGCACTAAGGAAAAATTCTACCTTATTCTTCACGTCCACGACATAGGCATTGTCCACCAGAAAACCATGAGCCAGCCCCACCTTATTATAGATGCGAATGTGATCAGGGATTCTTTCTTTTGTATCACCAAACATAAAAAATTTACAATAGCTGTCATAATAATGATCATTGTCCTCATAAAGTGGATATTTACTCTCCCGGGGCAGCAGTGACATTTTCCCATAAAGAAATTTATAGTCATCCTCTGTCAGATTTAATTGTTTATCTTCAGGTGCTGTTTCCGGAAACATGACTTGAATTAAAAAATATTGCTGTTCCATGAGGCTCATAAAATTTTTCTTTGAAAAATCAAAGGGCTGTTCAATACGGTTTCCATTTTTCATATGTGCCTTGCCAATTAGGTAATCGTTGTAATTCACATCCAGATCAATTTTTGCTTTTTGACTGGGTTGTTCGTATATAATGCTGCCATCATGAAAAAAGCGAAAAGGGCTGGTATAACGATTCTGTTTTTCGCTTAATGCAATATCAAGACGGTGGCGAATTCTTGTTTCAGTGTAACCTAAGTCCCAAAGCCGTTGATGAAGGTAATCTCGACCTAAAAATTCATAAAGTCGATTGCTGGCATCATTATCGGATACAACAAACAATTTATGAATATAGTGAGCAATAGACGGCAAGCCGGTTCTCGATGTCTTATCTTCCAAAACTCCCTCTAAACCCGGAATTTCAGTCAGAATGTTCAGTGATGTATACTGGTCAACATTTTCAATGCTGTTGAGTTTTTCCATGGCCAGCACCGCAATAGGAAACTTGATGGTGCTGGCAGGATAGAAGTATTCCCGAGGCTTGAGTCGATAGGTATAGGTTTCCAGTTCAGGAACATTATTTCGATCCCGGTTTACCTGTGTATAGATGATCTGCAGTTTATACTTGTCTGGTGCTGAAAATATATTGGGGAATTCAGGTTTAAAGTTTTTAAGGATTTCATTGATCAAAGGGGAGTCAGTTATTTGCGCAGTGGCTGCAGATACAGTGATGAAAAAAACAATAAGACGATTCAGCATTAAATACAGTAGAAATTAGTAATCCGTTGATTTATTTTTAGGATAAATATAACCTCTAATAATTCCATAGAGATGATTACATAAAATTAACGTATCAGAAAAATTGTAATAAATTTATATATGAATTTTTCCAGAAAAATTTTCTTAGTCATCCTGTTCTCTTTACGACCCCTTTTTGGCCAAACTATCTCTTCAGTAGATGCGCCAAAAATTATTCTGGAAAATATCGAGTTTACCGTCACCTATTCAGGTGAATTTGATACTACTGATTCTTATAAACTAGAATGTAACGGCAGCACTTTCCTGCCTAATAATATGGGTCCAGACCAGATTAAATTTCAAAACCTGTTTGTACCTAAGAGCGGAAAAACCTCTTTCAATTTACTGCGTAATGATATCGCTATCGACCAGCTTAACAGGCACAGTATAAAACCCTGGATATCTGTTTTACCTCCTATCATTGCCATCTTTTTGGCTTTCCTTACACGATCCATCGTTCCGGCATTGTTTATCGCAATCTGGTTTGGTGCCTGGGCTACCAATGGACTTACCGGCCCAGGCCTTTTTTCAGGACTGCTGCAGTCTTTTCATGTATATGTACTCAATACAATAGTGGATAGAGACCACGCTATTATCACACTGTTTACATTCATGCTGGGTGGTATGGTGGGTATTATCTACCGCAACGGCGGTATGCATGGCATTATTCACCATTTGGTTAAATGGGCCAACACACCGAAAAAAGGACAAATCTCAATTTGGCTGTTCGGCATTGTCATATTTTTTGATGATTACTCCAACACCCTCATTGTGGGCAACACCTCCCGAATGCTATGTGATAAATTGGGTATTTCCCGTCAAAAATTGGCTTACCTTGTAGATTCAACTTCTGCTCCCATAGCAACCATCGCGGTCATAACCACCTGGATCGGCTTTCAGGTGGGGATTATTGCGGACGCAATCGAGGGACTAACAGGTTTAGACGAATCCGCCTACTTACTATTTCTCCATTCCATACCTTATAGTTTTTATCCTTTTTTAGCCATTTTTCTGGTAGGTCTGGTGGTAACTACCGGCAGAGATATTGGTCCTATGGTCGCCGTGGAAAAGATTGCTCGTCAAGGGCTCAACGTTCTGCCTGAAATGAAGATGGAAACAGATGGCAACGATGGCGATCTTAAAGTAAAGGAAAATATTCCCCTCCGTGCGGTAAATGCCATTTTACCCATTCTGGTCCTGGTAGGCTCCATGCTTTACTTTATTTTTTCATCTGGTGAGGGAGACAGTTTAAAGGAGATACTCGGTAGTGCTGATACTTTTGCCGCCCTGATGCATTCCACTCTATTGAGTGCCCTGACAGCGGCAGCGTTATCGGTCGGTCAGCGTATCCTGAGCCTGAATGAAACATTTGAAGCCTGGTACAGCGGACTCAAGTTTATGGTAATGGGCATGCTGGTCCTGATATTGGCCTGGGCCCTGGCAGACCTATCCCGAGACCTGCAGACAGCAGACTTTATTATCACTACCCTGGGGGATACAATTCCCATGAATATTCTCCCGGCAGTAGTCTTTCTGGTAGCCGCTGTTACTGCCTTTGGATCCGGATCCAGCTGGGGTGTTATGGCCATTTTAATGCCCCTGGTCATACCATTATGCTGGGCAGTGATGGAAGGTCAGGGCGGAGTTAATCCTGAAAATATTCATATCCTATATTCTACCATTGCCTGCGTATTAACCGGTGCCGTCTGGGCCGACCATTGTTCACCGATCTCCGATACCACCATTCTGACATCCATGGCTTCCGGCTGTGAACTCATGGATCATGTTCGTACCCAGATGCCTTATGCTCTGATTGCCGGCGGAGTTTCTTTGCTGGTAGGAACCATTCCCGCCGGATTGGGGCTGCCCTGGTGGCTACTGCTCGCCATCGGTGCTACACTACTGGTTATATTAATCAGGACTTTAGGTACGTTGGTTGACAATTAATTAGAAAAGGCTATCTTATGACAGACAATAAAAAATATCAACCTTTGGATGCCATGGAATATCCGCGTTTTGAGGGCATCCGCACCTTTATGCGCCTCCCTCATGTGACAGAGTTAGAGGATGTGGATTTTGCAATAGTTGGTGTCCCCTTTGATACAGGCGCTACCTATCGGGTCGGTGCCCGTTTCGGTCCAGCGGGAATTCGTGATAACTCGGTCCTTCTAAGACCGTATAACCCGGCTCAACAAATAGAAATTTTTAAACATTGCGCCGGTGCTGATTATGGAGACCTGCCTATAATGCCCGGATATCTTCAGGAATCTCACCGGATGATCGCGGACGGTGCCAAAACCGTCTTTGGACAGGGCATCATTCCGGTCTTTATGGGCGGTGATCATTCTGTATCCCTGCCGCTACTCAGGGCAGCAAAAGAAAAATACGGCCCTGTGGCGCTGGTGCATTTTGACGCCCACAGCGATTTATGGCATGGCTATTTCGACCAGAAAGACACCCACGGCACACCTTTCCGCAGAGCCCTGGAAGAGGGCCTCATCGATCCGGCACGGTCCAGTCAGGTCGGGTTGCGGGGCCCATTGTACGACCAGGAAGATCATCAGATGTCAGCCGAAGCTGGATTCATGGCCATTACCGGACCAGACTTACACCGTATGGGCATGGAGCAGGCGGTGGAAAAAATAAAGGATCGGGTTGGACCTGGACCGGCCTATTTGACTTTTGATATTGATTTTGTAGACCCGGCCTATGCGCCTGGAACCGGGACGCCTGAACCAGGGGGTTTCACTGGCTACGAGGCTTTGTTCCTGGTTCGAGGGTTGACAGAAATTGATTTTATTGGTTATGATATGGTGGAAGTAATGCCATCTTATGATCCGGCACAAATCACTTCTCTTTTAGCGGCAAATATTATGTATGAATTCATCAGTCTGATTGCTCTCAGTAAAAAAACGGGTACATCATCTAGCAACATATAACTATCGGTCCCTGTTCACAGTAGGTGACTCCAAAAGCCGCAGTACTCCCTGTTCTGTATCCAGTTCCGCCGGAACACCCAGCGGCAGTGAAATATTGGTTCGTACATGTCCGGCGGGAAAATTTTTTACCACGGGTACATTGAAATTCTTAAAATATTGTTCCAGCACCTCCTCCATGGTGAAATCACCAGGGTTATCCGGAGGTTCTTCTTTTCGCCGGGTAAAACGGCCCAGGATGACACCGGCCACACGATCCAGTTTGCCGGCCAATTTCAGCTCCCGCAGATAGCGGTCAATCCGGTAGGGTGCTTCACCGATATCTTCCATGAATAAAAGTTTGCCATTTGTCTGGATCTCGTATGGCGAACCCATGGCAGCACAAATCAAGGATAAATTACCTCCCGCCAAACAGCCCTGTGCTTTTCCTGGAACCATTACTTCTACTCCTAAACTATCTCCATACAGATTGAAAGGGATCTGGTACATCTTCTCATCTCCGCTAAGCAGGGACCAGAAATAAGTTTCCGCAGTGGGTTCTAGGCCTTCATCACTGCCAAGCCCGTACATAGGATTGGGTGTATGGAATGTCACCAGATCCGCCATTTGATTAAGGGCAATGTGCACACCGGTAATGTCACTGAACCCAATAAATATCTTGGGATTGCTGCGAATAATTGCGTAATCGAGCAAGTCAAGTATACGGGTGGTACCATAGCCTCCTGTTCCCGGGAAAATGGCTTTTACAGTGCGGTCCTGAAAAAAAGCCATCAACTCCTCTGCCCGCTGTACATCGCTGCCCGCCAGGTAGCCCCAGCGCCGAAACAGCGATACAGGTTGCAGTACATAAAAGCCCATTTCTGTTAACCGTTTTTTGGCCAGTATGATCCGCGTTGTATCCAGTGGAGCGGCAGGAGCGCAAAATGCAATGGTATCGCCAATATTCAATGCCTGCGGTTTTATCATTTTACCATCATCCATTTTATCGCAGCAGATGAAAAATGATGAAACAACTAATAAGATAAAGGAAGGGTATGAGTATCTTTTCATATGGTATAATCTAATTTGAATCAGTTTTATCAGCCAGATTAGACTTATTTTAAATCAAAGTACAGTCACAATTCATCCCAGATAATGCGCTATAATTATTTTCGATTATATATTTTTTCCACAATGTTCATTGGAGTGATGACTGGTACAGGTAACGAGGAATTCCGCAGTACCTGGGTCATCACCTGGAACCATATTGACCGTTCCAAGAATCCCGGCCAGAATATGAATACTGTCCAGACGATTATGGATAATCATGCAGCTGCAAACATGAATGCTGTCATCTTTCAGGTTCGCCAGAGTGGTACGTCCTATTATGAGTCATCTCATGAACCCTGGGGGTATTACTCCGGATACCAGTACCCCGGATACGACCCCCTGGAATTTGCCATAGAAGAAGCACACAAAAGAGGCCTAGAACTCCATGCCTGGTTCAATGTTTTTCAGACCTCCAGCACTACGACTGGTGCACCAGCCGCAGAGCACCCTGAATGGATCTGCCGTGATCAAAGTGGAAATGTAATGACATCCTATCGATCCGTCTCACCGGGCCTCAAGGATGTCCGGGACTATACCGTAGACGTAGCCATGGAAATTGTGAATAATTATGATATTGACGGCCTGCACCTGGATTATGTCCGCTGGAACGAGCACACCAATACTACTCAGAGAAATGTTTCTCTGGAAATGGAACTGCAGCGGCAGGATGGTTTTATTACTCCAACGGAGCTGCAGCAGCTGAATACCAACTTATCCGGGCGATACCTTTACGATTATCTTCATCCCTATTCTGCCGGAATTCCGGAAGGGTATGGTTCCTGGGAAGAATGGTGGCGATGGAGTGTAACGGAATTTGTGCACACTCTACATGACTCCATTCAGTCAGTTAAACCCCATGTTAAATTAAGTGCGGCAGTGCTGGGCAAGTATAACTGGTCCGGATGGCAGGGCTATGGTACCGTATACCAGGATGCCGCCCTGTGGTACAACGAAGGATACCTTGATCACATCATGCCCATGCATTACCACTGGACATCTGCCAGCGGATTTTTGGGCATGTTGGAACAGGACTGTCCCCAATGCTGGAAATTATTTATCCAACCGGGCATCGCTTCCAACAGACCTTTCACAGTCGGACCAGGTTCCTATGTGCTGGATGAATATGATGTCTGGAATAATCATGGTGATATCGTAAACGCCTGCCGGGGACTGGGCTGGGTGGATGGTTTCCAATTTTTCAGCTATGGGACCTGGAGGGACAGATCCTATTTCAGTACGACCGGACAAACATTTTTCAAAAACAAAATGAAAATAAACCAAAACTCATTGGGCGGATCCACAGTTCCTGAACCGCCGGTGTTAACCATAAATCCACTTGATGAGTTTCATAATGAATTGGTCGTTTACCCGCTTGATACGGAAAAAGAAAACTGGCTTATCACCTACCGTTCCCCGGAACCGTCTGCTTCAGTTGAAACCGCAGATATCATTGATATACAGTTTTCCTCTGAACCTGTAACGGTCATAGATGAATTATCTGTATTGGATACCGCAATAATATTTCTCTATTTCGCAACAACAGCGGATCGATTCTGGACAGAATCATCTCCCTCAAACCTAGTCTTTTCCACAAATGATCCATTACCGAAAAAGGTAGTATTATTCCAAAACTATCCTAACCCATTTAACGGCTTTACAACGGTTAAATTTGCCGTTTCAAAATTACAGGGGATCAAATTGATAATCTGGTCGGTAGATGGAAAGGAAATCAACACGTTAGTCAATGATATATTATTTCCCGGGGATTATTCAACAATTTGGTATGGAAAAAATATATCAGGAAAACAGCAGGCATCGGGGATCTATTTCTATTCCTTAACATCAGGAAATAAAATACTCGAAACTAGAAAACTTTTATATGTTAAATAATTATCGCCCGTTACAATAAAAAAGTTTTATTTCAATAATCGGAGAACTCTATCTGAAGTCATTGTAACCATGATATTAACGGTTACAGAAACCAAAATAAACCAAGTCCAAGCTAAACCAATCTGCTTTAAATAAAAGACAATTAAAAAGCTTGAAATAAGACCTACGATCAAACTTGCGGTGTGAAATGATTGATCAAATTTACTCAATAGAAAAAGGCCCAACAGGCCTCCATAGGTGAAGGAAGCAATCTGCAGGCCCATAACAACAATAGCCGTATCTCCTTCATCAAATATTAAGGCAATTCCAATCAGGATCACTGCCCAAATCAAACTAACTACCTGGGATTTTCGAAGTGTCGCTTCTCCCCCAAACCAATCGTTAATGGTAGATGAAGCCAAGGAATTAATGGAAGAACTGAGCGTTGACATTGCTGCCGACAGGATCCCGGCTAACAATAATCCTTTTAATCCAACGGGTAAATGCTCCACAATAAAGGTTGAAAATTCTCGATCCTTGGCTATGGGAACTCCGCCCATATAAGAATAGATCAAGGAACCAGCCAGTAGAAAAACAGCAAACTGCAAGAATACGAAAAACCCGCTGCCTATCATAGCTTTCCTGCCGGAAGCTAAATCTCGGGTCCCCAGAACCCGCTGAACCATCATGTAATCTGCACCATGGGATGAAAATGATAGAAATGCTCCGCCAATAACAGCAGTAATAAATAGGTATGGATCGCTGAAAAGATCGCCAGTGAAATTCAAGAAAGTCAATTTATTGGCACTATACAAAGTTGAAAAGAGTTCCCCAGCCCTAATATCCATATTGATGAGGATAAAGAAAATCGTAATCAAACCACCGAATAAATATAATATAAATTGAAAACTATCGATCCAGACGATGGTCCTGATCCCTCCGAGCAGTGAGTAAATCAATGTTACAATACCAATAATAATAACAGCCATGGGAAGTGACCATCCCGTGACAACTTGCACGATGACAGCAGTCGCCAGAAAACGAATTCCATCTGCCAGAATTCGAGTGATCAGAAAAACGCCTGATGCTATTTTTTGGATCTCCGAGCCAAATTTTTTTCCAAGAACTTCATATATGGATGTCACACCCAAATTGAAATATTGGGGAAGTAAAAATACGCTTACCAATATCCGTCCAATGATGTATCCTATTGCCAACTGGAGAAACAGCCAATTCCCCCTGTAAGCAATCCCGGGAATACTAATAAATGTCAAAACAGACGTTTCTGTGGCGACGATGGAAAACATGGCCACAACCCAGGGTAGGTTCTTCCTGCCGAGAAAAAAATCTTTGGATGTTTTATTGGACCAACTCTGGAGTACACCAATACATATCAATGCCGCTAAAAATCCAATAATTATAGTACTGTCAATCCAATGAATATTTCGACTCCCTTAAATCAATTTTATTTGTGAACTAAATTATTTCAATAACACCATACTGCCAGACTTGGAGAATTCATTTGAAACCAAAATATAAATATAAATTCCAGAAGAGGCCATAATGTTCTCATCTGTTTTTCCGTGCCAAAATACCTGGTGGCTTCCAGGTTGGTATTTTTTATTAACAAGTTCCCTTATTTTATGTCCAGCCAGGTCATAGACTGTCAATCGAATTGGTCTGGTTTTATCAACGGTAAATGGAATCATGGTGGATATATTAAATGGATTTGGATAATTAGTGTCCATAGTAATTTTATTGGGTAAGCCATTTACTGATATATCCAAATCAACATCCGCTATTAACCTAAAATCATCGATAAGGATTTTACCAAAAGCTGGTTGCCCCTCAGCATAAGTTAATTGAAAACTATCAAATCTCATTGTGCCATTCAATTGTCCGTCGCCAATCCAATCACCTGTTTCATCCAGATCCCAG
>Ga0208411_1001105_pt1 | contig 18875 bp, 13 predicted proteins | sample ETN01SmetaG_4_FD_185793 | JGI IMG/M metagenome (GOLD analysis project Ga0208411, IMG submission 185793) | Marine microbial and viral communities from oxygen minimum zone, Eastern Pacific Ocean - ETNP2014F12-01SV261 (SPAdes) (version 2) | ecosystem: Environmental > Aquatic > Marine > Oceanic ... | reverse complement strand
CACCATGGCAAAGGACGCTCAGCTACCAGCTATGATGAAGAATAGTCCATAATAATTTTAAAATGCGGAGTAAACACATACCAAGGAGTATCAAATGAGTAAGGGGATAAAACACTCAAAACCGATTCTAGGAATGCTGCTGGCAGCATCCCTGGCAATTGGTCAAGGCGGCGTTAGTTATCTTTCCCAGAAGCTATTGGTGGAAAACACCATCAAAGACCGCATCCAGGATGCCCTTTCTAAAATCATTGACAGCCATAAATATGTTGTTAATGTTAGCGTGGAACTGGAAATCATGGATGAAGTGGAGGAGCAGATAACGGTGCTGTCCCCCCGGCGCCAGGGTAAAAAACAGGCTATCTCTCCCGCAGAGGAAACCGCCCAGGTCTTGCTGGAGATGCAGGCTCAGATGATGGAAGAATCAGAAGCGGAAAGAGATCAATATTCAATCGGACTTCCAATCCCTGGCTTTGAAGTAGATATTTCAGAACGGAAAACAACAAAAAAACCACTCCCAAAACCAAGACCAATGACCCCGGAAACTATGCGGCCTATGGATGAAACACCCCAGGACGTTGAACATGCTGACCCTGGTGTAGATAAAGTGCTCAGGAGCAAGCGCCCCGCCCGGGCAGAAATCAGGAAAATGGAACTGAGCTTGATTTTACAGGAGGGGGCAGCTCCGGAACTAATTGAGAATATTCGTCAGCTTACAATGGCAGCTTCCAAATTCGACCGCAGCCGTGGGGATAAGCTTACAATCATGACAGCCAGTTTCAAGGAACGTCGCGATAAGCGTTCTGCGGAGCAGATTATGCTTAAAAATATCGCAGAAAAAATCGATATTCTGGAAGAGAAAAGAATTGCAGAAAATACAGACTGGCGCACAGATATAGAAAATTACCGCGCTGATGAAGAAAAACGTCGTGAAACGGATAAGAAATTTTTCGAGGACCAGCTCACACAAATGGAAGAACAAGCCAAACTACAGGCTTACGAGCAGGAAAAAAAGGATATGATGCTGCGTGATTCCATGAAAATGGCCAACCTCAACAATGAAATTTCTGCCTTGAGGGATCTGCTGACAGTATCAAAAATTGAAGACAGTACTAAGAAAGAAAGCCGTCAGAGCAAGCTGGATTCATCGCGATTTGCTGTACTGGACAATGAACTGCAAGGGTTGAGACAAATGCTGCTGCGGTCCATGCTGCAGGATTCCGTAGAAGCCCAGAAGCAGGCCCAAATGGAAATCGAAAAAGAATTATCTGCAAGAGAAAAAGAAAAAGCTAAAAGAGACTCTCTGCTGGCGGAAAAAATTGCAGCCCTGGATGCTGTGCAAGGCGACCTCGATGCCCTGCAGGTCGAAATGGAAAGCGGTCTGGATTCATCCACCTGGATCATGATAATCTTGGGGATTTTATCGACTTTGATGCTAATTGCACTGGTATTTGTTTTGTTGAAAAACAAATCAGGACCACCTATGCCGCCCTATATGTATGGTCCGCCGCCTCGGCCCCGGCCTAGAAGAAAGCCGCCTGTAAAAAAGAAAAAAGCTGTCGCAAAGAAAAAAGTAGAGCCAAAAAAAGACGATAAGAAAGAAAAAGAAACACCTGTTACAGAAAAACCAAAAGAGGAAACGGCCAAGGAAACGGAGACCCCTCCCCCGGTAACGGCAGGAGAGCCATCGGAGGCCTCCGTACCCGTAGAGGATGATCCAAATGTAGTCAGAAGTGAAATCGATGATATCCGCAAATCGGTTGTATCCATGAGTGTTGGCCAGCCGGATCGAACCACAACCATTGTTAAGGAATGGCTGGAGCAACCTGCCCCGGCACCACCAGAATCAGAAGCTGCCGCTGAAAGCGGCGGAGACGGGGGCGGTGAAGAATCCGGTGAAGAATAACAGAGGAGCGTCACAATGATTAATGATTACAATATGCTATCGGGCCTTCAGAAAGTGGCAATCCTCTTTTCCGTTCTGGGAGAAAGTTTGGCCATGACCTTGGTCAAGGGTCTTTCCAGAACCGAGATCCGCAAAATCCGTTCGAGCCTTCGGGAAATGGGACAAGTCTCATTTTCAGTTAAGAAAAGGGTTATGGAAGAATTTTACTTTGGATTCTTAAGCGAACAGTTTCAACCCACAAAAGAAGAAGGCCCCTTAGTCCCTTTTGATTTTCTGGAAGATTTGAATGATGAACAACTTTCTGCCCTTCTGGCCAAGGAAGACCCACCCGTTGTTGCCATTATGTTGGCCCAGATGGATGCAGAAAAACGTATGAAAATTCTAGAGAAATATGGTCCAACCGAAAAAGGTCAATTGCTCATTGAGTTGGGATCTTTGGATGACATACCATTGGAAGCCATTATTGAAGTGGCAGCCAAGATGCGTGAAAAAGCGTCTTTTCTGCCACGCACGGTAGATTTTTCAAGGGGCGGTGGAAAAGAAATTGCCGATATGCTCAGCAACATGACTGCCGATGAAGAGGAAAAATACCTGCAGGCTATCGCCAATGAAGATCCGGAGCTCCACAAGGAAATTAAAAAATATCACCTTACATTTGATGACATCATTGAAAAATTCCCATCCGATATTTTACGGGGTCTGTTGAATGCTGTGGAACTGGACCAACTGGCGGTGGCAGTAAAAGGCGTCGACCAAGAAAAAGTTGATGAACTGGTTGAAATGCTACCGCAGAAAAAGCAGGCAATGTTTGAGCCGGTTGAAAAACCACTGCCGAAAAGAGAAGTAGATACTGCCCGTAAAGTAATTGTGGGATCTGCTAAACAATTGGAAGAAAGTGGAGAGGTAAACCTTGCTGATATTCTTGGCGGCGGTGAAATGGTCGAATAATCACATTGGATTGATAAAATTAAAAAGCCCCTTTAAAGGGGCTTTTTAATTTTGACTAACATGATGAAAACTGGAATATCTTATCTGTATTTTTATCTTTGACAAATTTTTTATACGGATTCACATAACGATCAATCAGGTTTGGTTTTATATCTGCAATGGTAATCATCATAGCAGCGGCAAAACAACCCCCAAAATGGCGGTCAATAACAGGCTCAAAGACCCTCATTGTATCCGAAACACGGTAATAAGCAGATATTAGGGCAGGAACAACTGTATTTCTTGCACGTGCAATTTTATGTAATTCCATAAAGTCTTTGTTGGCATTGTTTGTTTTTAAACATGAATGAAGCTTCTCTTTGATCGTGGCGGGCTCATAAGGAAATTTAGCGCAGAGAGTCTCATCTTTATCATACAGGTGTTTTTTGAAAAAATAAAACAATAGGTCCCTCATGAATGGATCATAGGATTGATAGATCACCAGGCGTCCAAAAAAATATCTGCATTGAGGGTGTCGCACCAAAATGGCACCAAGGCCATCCCAGACGTTATCTAAAGTGAAAAACGCCTTACGGCCATTGCGCTTAATCTGATATTTCGGCTGGATGAAAGCACGGGTCAGCTCAATGAAATAGGGGGAAAAATTATTTTCGAATTCTGGAGAGATATCATACAATTCTTTGTTTATTAGGGGAACGACTGCATTTAGCTGATTCTGATATTGTTCAAAAGTATTAAACCGGTAACCTCCAACAATCTCTTCCTCTGCTGGGTCCCATACAATGAGCTGCCTGCAGTTGTGTTCACCCGTATCATGCTGATCCAGATCTAAGGCAGCACCAATACCAGCACCGGCATCACGAAAAGTTAGTTCACGGAGACGGCCCACCTCTTTCATGAGATTAGGAGCTTCAACGCCATTGAAAATATAGACATTATTTTTTCCCATTCTGGTGGGTCGGATAAATCGCCCTGGGGTTAATTCTTTTTTTAGAATATTGCGATTAACAGGCTTAACCAACGGTTTAAATAATTTACGATTCATAAAACATTTTCCAATTTGGGCTGGGACCAGGAATCTTTTTTGTCATACTCTCCCATTAAATATACAAGTTCTCGTACCTTTTGGGCCCATTCTCGGTGTGTCCGACTGCGGTCAAATGTTGCAAAGGAGATAGGTGCACCAAACATAATTGTTATGGTCGACCCTGCCTTATTGAACATTTCATGGGGTAAAAGGAACATTTCCAGGTTCGATTTCATATGCATCAATTTTCTGATGCTGGCAATATTATAAAATAAAGCAGAATTACGCGCGGCTATAAATACAGGTATTACCTGGCGCTGGTATTTAACGGCGCTGGTGATAAAAAACTTGTTCCAGGGCAGATCTTGTATTTTAACGGGGTTTCGTTTGGCTACGAAACCAGCAGGGAAAACACATAAGGGCTGGTCTGATATTAATACTTCTTTTAAGGCCAAGGCATTGGCTCGGCTGAATTTCCCGAAGGTGACCACACTCACTCGCAGTGGATGGAAACCGGCGACTACGTCCAATATTTCATTGGATAGGATCTTCAAAGAAGTATAACAGGACCCCAGCGCGGACAGCAGAGCCAAACTGTCCAGCCCTCCTAAGGGATGGTTGGCAACAAAAATATTCTTGCCATCTGCGGGAATGTATTTCTGGCCCTTTATTTTTACTGTTACCTGGAATTGTTTAAGAGCCCAGTTGACCAATTCAATTCCTTCCAGGTCACGACTTTTATGTATCAAGTGATTTAGACGATTTTCATATATGATGTGTCTAATGAGCCTCAGGAACGACCGGGGCAGTTTATGATAGATGTCAGGGAGGCGGGTTTTTAACTGCTTCTCTACATCAATTATTCTGGGAGTTGATTCTGTCACTATTTGAAAATATTTCTAAAGCCATACCACAGTGGACCAAAGACATCACAATGAGTCTATTTTTTTAAGTTTTGTTTTTTTATCAGCCTAATGAATTCAGAATCTTCCCGGATGGGATCAAAAATGGGGTTGGTTAGCAACTTTAAGTCTTTTACCAGTTTATATTCATTGATGAATTCAAGTGATTCTACGGCATATTCTGCTTCATCTAAACTGGTGAAAATAAAAGCCAATGCATAATTCTTGTAATTCTGGGAATGCTCGGAATCCAGCATCTTGATAAAACCGGTAACCTTTGTTTCATCGTCGCTATACCCGGCATCCATTCCTAAAATTGCGAATTTGATCTCATTTGGAATATCACCATACATATCGTATAAAATTTCTTCCACAAATTCATTTATTTTTTCTTCGTTCTTCAAAGCATGGATACAATAATAAATATTCACCAATTGCATCGGATCTTGTATCTCCTCAATCAGTTCCAGGGATTTGAAATACAAATCAAGTGCTTTTCCATAATCTTTGTTTAGATAAAAATTGATATCACCATCCAACTGATAGATCTCGCAGAGCCCTAAAGAGTCTATCTTGGTGTTGAGGGCTATATAGTTGGGAAAATAAATGGAATAAAATTTATTATAGTACTTTATAGCCTGTTGTCTGCTGCCCATGTTCAAATAATATCGGCTCAGGCCAACCAGAGCGCCATAACCGACACTGTCCGCTTCGTAAGTACGCAGCAAGAGCCCCTCGGCCTTATCCCACATAAGTTGTCGTTCCAAAAGGTCAATATAAAACAGATTCTCAAAACCATAAATGAAATCAGGCTCGATCTCAAAGGCCTTAGTATAGTATTCATAGGCGGCAACATAATCCTTGTTCACTGTATAGTGAAAACGGCCTATTCTGGCATTAATCGTTGCAGAGAGAGGATCCAAATCCCCGGCTTTTTCTAATTTTTCAAAGGCAGCATCGGTTCGGCCCTGTTTCCACAATAGCGTTCCATACCAGAGATAAGAGATTGAATAATTAGGATTATACCGGATTGCTTTCTGGTAATAATCATCTGCCTGTTCAGGATCTTTGCGGTACTGCTCAGCTACCTTAGCCAGCACAGTATAGGCCTCCCCGTATTCTGGTGCCAGTTCTAAAGCCCTGCGGGCATTAGTCTCTGCGCGGGGGAAAAAATCATCGTCGTCACTGCCCTTGTTAATATGCTCGGCTATGTTATTCATTTCAATATAGGATTCAGCCAGCCCAATATATGGCTGGGCATATCCCGGATCATCCTTTAGCGCCAGGTTAAAATATTCAATAGCCTTAATAAGATCCTGCTTCCCTTTCTTGTTCCAGAGATTGCGACCCAGTAAATAATTATTTAACGCTGAAGAATTAGCGGTGGTTACCGTACTTATATTTCCTTTGATCTCACCAAATTGTACTTTTAGCTGCTCTGCTATGGCAGAAGCTATTTCGTCTTGGATAGTAAAAATATTTTCTAGATTCCTTTCATAGGATCCTGACCACATGCTTTTATCATCGTATGCCCGAATCAGGCTGGTATTGATACGCACGTTGTTTTGCCACTTGCGAACACTGCCTTCCACGATGTAGTTAACACTCAGCAAGTCTGCGATCTGACGCGCCTCCATCTCTATCATTTTATCTTTAAAGGAAAATGCAGATGTTCTGGAAATGATACGAAAGGCTTCAACTTTTGAAAGGCGGTTCAATATTTCTTCCGTGATGCCGTCACTGAAATATTCATCTTTCGTATCTCCGCTCATATTCATAAAAGGCAACACAGCAATGGATTTGTCATCCTTCAGGACCGTTTTTACTTCTGCACCCCCTTTCCCTCTGAAATAAAATGTGTATCCGAAATAACTTAGCAACAAAACTATACCCGCTATATAGGTTACGGGTCTTATTAAAGGGTTTTTCTTTTCGTATTTTGCGTCAAAATCTTTTTTGGACGGCTGAGGTAAGCCATGGGACACCACACTGTAAATGCGGACAATTTTTTTAACACCCTTTAATTGGGGTTCTACAAGGAAACGAGCCTCGAATTCTGGGTGGCTGGACATGTCCCTTGTTACTTTTTCGGAAACAGCAATGCCTCCAACAGCCGAAAAAGGAACCATCCGGCTGGTAATATTTACGTCATCGCCAATAATGTCATCATTTTTAAGAATCACGATATCGCCCTGATGGATAGCAATTCTAAGATCAAGCTGTTTAACATCCTGGACTTGTTTCTGGATCTCCACAGCACATTCCAGGGCATCGATGGTACTGTGAAAACTGAGTAGGACGCCGTCACCCAGTTCCTTGAGCCAGTTTCCGCCAAACTCTTCTACCAGCGGTTTGATTAGAGTGCGTTGCTGGTCTAAAAGCTCTACAGCCCGGCGTTCACTGCCTGCTGTAATGCGTGTGAAATCGGCAATGTCCGTGAACATAATCGCACGAAGTTCTCGGTGTTCTCGCGGGGACATAAATCTAGGAATTTATTCTAATAAAAATAGTAAAGAATAAATCAATACATAATATCACAAATGGTACACATCGGTTTTTCTTCCGAACTTTCATGTTTTTTGCCGCACTTATGACAGGTGGTGCCCACCAGTTTATTTTTTTCTTTTTTTGGTTCACATATTCTGCACACAGGCAGGTTTTTATCAAATTCTACTTTTCCTTCACAGTAAATGCAGAAAGCCTGTTCCAAAACCACTTTTTCATTATGAGTATAATTCATGCAGTCCACTGAAATCGCCTTTCCATTATCTTCGAAAATGCTTTTTACATCGTCGCAGTTGACCAGGTAATTCTTGTACCGTCCAAACCGCCCGGGTTTCTTAAAATGCACTCCCAGCTTACTGGTACCAATGTAAGTGACTCCCACGAACTTTTTTTCACTCTTCCCGCCTTCCTCATAAAGGATAACCACATCAGGGTAGAGGAACGAACACAAAAACAATAATAAATACAATTTATGACTCATAATTATTTTCTCCATATGAGATAGATAAAGAGATATTAATATTGTTGAGAACTTGTTCACAGTTATCTTTCATCTTGTTACTATTATAAATTCTGTTTCACTTTAGTATTAGAGGCAACTTCATAAAAAAGAACCAATTAGTATATTTTTAGTATAGTAGTCATCGTTGAAATATTGAACAGGAAGCGTTACCTTTTGTTATGGCTGATCATCCGAATCGCGAGGAGGCACTGGCACTGCTTAATCAATATACACAAAGTGATTCTCTGCGCCGCCATGGCTTGGGGGTAGAGCAAGCCATGCGCAAGATGGCTGAAAAATACGGTGGTGATGTGGATGAATGGGGCATTACAGGACTGCTACACGATTTTGATTATGAAATGTACCCTACTATGGAAGAGCATCCATACAAAGGCAATAAAATATTGAAAGAGCAGGGCTACCCTGAATCTGTATGTAGGGCCATTATGGGCCATGCCACCTATAGTGGCGTGCCTCGCGACACGGATATGGCCAAAGCACTGTTTGCCGTGGATGAACTTACAGGATTCATTTTTGCTGTAACCTATGTCCGCCCATCCCGATCTATCCAGGAAGTAACTCCCCGATCCGTGAAAAAAAAACTGAAACAGAAATCTTTTGCCGCCAGTGTCAACCGAGATGATATTTTTCAAAGTATAGAAGAACTGGGCGTGGACCTCACTGAGCATATTCAATTTGTTATTGATGCATTGGTTGAAAAAGCCCATGAACTTGGTTTGGCTGGTTAAAGTTAATCTAGAAAAGATCACTGCGAAATGGTCGATAAGAACCTTCTATAAAAATATATACAGCTGAAAAATTTTAATTGTGTCTTTTCGTACCATTGAAATGGTGGTTCCTGGAATTCTTACATCTGATGGTGCCGGAGTTAATCTGAGACGGATCATTGGCAGCCCTCAGCTTAATATGCTGGATCCGTTTCTACTCTTGGACGAATTTGGCAGCAACAATCCCGAAGATTATATTTCCGGTTTTCCTCCCCATCCTCACAGGGGTTTTGAAACAATTACTTATATGCTAAATGGAAAGTTCCACCATCAGGATTCCACTGGTAATGAAGGGCATCTGACTGATGGATCGGTGCAGTGGATGACTGCCGGGCGTGGAGTAATCCATAGCGAAATGCCTGAGCAAACAGAGGGCTTGGTGCGAGGTTTCCAGTTATGGCTGAATCTGCCAAAAGATAAAAAGATGATCCCGCCAGCTTACAAAGATATTCCGGCAGAAAATATTCCCAGGGTAGATTTTCCCGGTGGGACAGCCAAAGTGATTGCTGGGGAGTTTATGGGCGCTACAGGACCGGGTCAGCCTCACACAGGAATGTTTTACTATGATATTGAACTGCAATCGGAAAAAGAATTATCCATCCCTGTTATTGATGGCTGGAACGCTTTTCTTTATGTGTATGAGGGCACTATCTTGATAGATCAAACAGTGAAAAAAGATCAACTGGCAGTTTTAGGTAAAGCTGGGGATTGTCAGATTAAAGCCGCAGATCAAGGGGCGCAGTTCATAGTAGCGGCAGGAAAACCATTAAATGAGCCAGTGTCCCGGGGCGGGCCTTTTGTAATGAATACCCGCAGTGAAATTATACAGGCTTTCACCGATTATCAGACCGGGGTATTAGATAAAGTGTAAATATAATATAAACCATATGAACTCTTTTGTTAAATAAGAAAGTTTATTGTGATAAAGATGAAACAGTTTATTGTAGCCGTAACCACTTTTACCATGTTTTATGAACTTTCTGCCCGGGAAAATACGTTGACTAATAACAACAAAATATTTGACTCTGAACTACACTACTCTCTATATGTGCCAGATGGGACCGAACGTATCATTTCCCGTGCTGTTTATTTAGATCAATTGCATGGTTTCTGGCTGGCACAATGCATTGCTAACTGGACAGGATTGATTACAGAGATAGATAAAATTGAGGCGCCCTTTTATACTGATGAAAATTGGGGCGATCCTGATCAGAAAAACATCTGGGGGAATTTTGTTCACCATGCCAATATTATAGATTATTTCTTTGTTTATAATGATAAACCCTGGGGTGCAGATGATGATACAGATATTGAATATATGTATCAGCACCTCCTTGATATAAATAATACCAGTATATTGAATGGCGAACAAATAAAGAACGGCTGGTTGCATCACATCTATTCTAATGAGGATGCACCCGGGGGCGAGAATTTCTTATGGGTATCAAACGAGACTGCCTATTACCTGATGCGGGGCGGGCTATTGCCCCCGGCTACAAGTGAACCGGAACATAATTCCAATTATGAAATGATCGATGCTCAGTTAACCACAGAAATATTTGGTCTCTTTGCTCCAACCCGGCCTGATATTGCCTTGCGCATGGCCCACCTGCCGATCCGAACTACGGCCAAGAATAACGCAGAATGGATATCAGAATTTTATGTAATAATGTATTCCTTGGCAGCCGATATTGATATTGAATTGAGCATGAAAGAAAAGGTGTTCTGGCTGGCCCAGAACGCTCGTAAACGCCTGCCTGATGATTCGTACGCTGCTGGAATGTATGATTTTATCAAATTGGCATATACGGCCAACCCAAACAAAGATGACTGGGAGATAACAAGAGATGCTGTTTATGAACAATATCAAGTCGCCGGGAAAGACGGCTATAATTATAACAAGTCTTTTGATGCGGGCATCAACTTCGCTGCCAGTCTGGTAAGTCTCTTTTATGGTGAGGGTGACCTGCTTAGAACCATACGGATCGGGTCGCTGGCCGGCTGGGATGCGGATAATCCCACGGCTACCTGGGGCGGGTTATTGGGTTTTATGCTGGGTCGGAAGAGAGTAGAGCAGGCTTTTGAAAGATACAACCTTTCCGACACTTATTGGATCAGCAGGACCAGGAGGAATTTTCCGGATCGTACGCCTGATGCGGCGGGTGAAGATACTTTTCCGATGATGGCTATGCGGGGTGTCTATATTATTGACCGTGTCATTATGGAAGAGATGGGCGGTGGTGTTGATTTGGAAAAGAATGTTTGGTATATACCAGATATTAATAAAAAAAAATAATTTGACGAGTTTTATTACACATACGGTTTGCTTGATCGAAATATATACTAATATTTTTTATAAAATACTGGAGATCAAATGTTGGTAAGTAATTTAGATCATCTGAATCTAAGCGTACGAAATTTTGAAGAAACTGTGCATTGGTATAATAAAATATTTGCTTTTAACCTGGTGGAGCAAGGTATTCAGGATGGTATGCCATGGGGCGTGATTCGATGTAATGATGCCATGCTATGCATCTATGAAGCACAAGACTTGTTTTTGCCGAGCAAATTGGAAATGAAAAAGAAAGGTCTTCATTACCTTGCACATTTTGGATTGCGAATCACAAATAAAGAATCGTGGGAGAATATCATAACCACGGAAGGCCTGCCCCTGCTGTATGACGGCGTGATACAATGGCCGCATTCGCTGGCATGGTATATAACTGATCCAACAGGCTGGGAAATTGAAGTTGTGTATTGGGAAAATGACACTATAAGTTTTTGATGGTTCAGAATTAGGTGAATTTGAAAAATTGGTTAGTTAATTATGTACGAGAAAAAACCAGCTCTATTCTGAGGAGAAAAACCTATCTGGGCCAGTTATAAAAGTATAGTTCTCCTGATCAACCTGTTGGTTGGTGTTTCAGCATTGATTATAAAGACAATGAACGATGCGGGAGAGTTTAAGAAGCTCACTCCCCATTTTGCAGGGGAGTGTTTTCCTGTCTCCGGTGCCATTGGCGCAGAAGATATTACAATTTTGAAAAATGGGATAGCAATTATATCCTGTGATGACCGACGGAAAACACTGAACGGTACCCCCGTTCAGGGAACAATCTATGCCTATGATCTCAAAGAGGAAATGCCGCAATTAATAGACCTTACTGCTGGTGTGAAGTTTGAATTTCACCCTCATGGAATTTCTGTGTTTGAAAACAAAAATAATGAAGTTCGATTAGCAGCTGTCAATCATACCCAGACAAAAAATTCTATTGAAATATTTGATCTGAAGAATAATGTATTAATCCACGATAAAACAATTCTTGATCCGTTGCTTGTCAGCCCCAATGATTTGGTTATGATAGATAATAATATGTTATACGTGACCAATGATCATAGCGTTTCAACACAAAAAGGTAAAATGATTGAGGATTTTTTACAACTATCTCGCTCTAATGTATTGTTTTATAATGGGCAAAACTTTGCTGTTGCTGCAACAAAGTTAGGCTATGCCAATGGAATCAATGTCAGCAGGGACGGCACAACATTATATATCGCCGAGACCGTTGGGAATAGACTATCCATATTTTCCAGGAACACCAGCACGAATGAACTTCTATTTAAACAGTCAATTGATTTTAAATCGGGGATTGATAATATTGAAATAGATGCTGCGGGGAATCTGTGGATTGGTTCCCATCCCAAATTATTGACCTTCGCCCGGCATGCTAAGAATGGAGAAAAATTGTCCCCGTCTCAGGTATTTAAGGTTTCGCCTGTTGCAGATAATACTTATGCGGTTGATGAAATATATCTCGACTCCGGTGATGGCTTGTCTGCTTCCAGTGTGGCTGCCGTGTACAACAATACAATGCTGATCGGTCCTGTTTTTGATGAATATTTTTTACAATGTGATTTTAATAATGGGTTTTAAGTTTTTTTAGCCGCCTCTGAATTCGATTTTTTTGAAGAAATGGAGATGCTTTGTTTATAAAGGAGCGATGGGGATAAAAGAAGAATTTTCCAATAGATAATCACTATCGTGTTCCCAGGGGGTTTTTATTTACATACTCACTAATTGGGTATGTGTTGGGTGAAACCACCGTTCCTGTAGTAAAAGTGAAAGGTAATTCCGACTCAGGATTAAAAATTATTTCCAAAAGGCCGGCTTTATAACCGACCTCCGGTTGTACAATTTTCACTGCATAATGTCCATCGTTTGATTTAGGAATATCTGTTGACGACCAGGCTCGTCCGGCAACGTAGACGCGAAAATCCCGAGTTTCTCCATTGACTATCTCCCATTGTTTGATTGAATAATCAGCATTCACCATATGATCAATATTGAGGTAGATAGAATCATTACTCACATACCAATCATATGAGGGTCGTTCTGTGTCAGAAATAACTGCTTTATAAAATGCCGCAAGACTTTTCAGATTATATTCTCCATCTATGTTGCGGAGACCATGATTAGTATTGGGTATATATTGAACGTGTTTTTCACCCTGTAAATCATCCCAGTAGAACTGCCAGGAATCAGTGGCGAAAAACTCATCTCCAGTGGCGTTTATGAGAAATTTTGGTAGATGTAGCTGTTCGATAAATGAGTAGGGCTCTACAATTTCCATCATTCGTTCGAATTCTCTGGAACCCATCCAATTCATCACGCCTTCATTAACATAATCATCTATAGCGGGAGACCATTCACCATAGCATCTCCAATGATGTTGGAAGGATGGGTTCACATTCAGCATATCGATGACAATGGGAATAATAGCCATGACCCGTTCATCAGCTATGGCAGTGCACCAGGTAGTCCAGCCCCGTTTTGATCCCCCAGCGGTAACAAAACGATTAATTGGTTTCCCTTCTTTTTTGGCTATATCCTGTGCCACATCCATGCCTCTTGCCACTGCTTTTGTCATGGGAATATGAGCCAGCCAATGTGCATCTTCATCCTTTGCGCCGCCTTCAAGAAATTTCCGCCAACCAAAGGAGATCAATTCATCTTCAACTCGTTCACCGAAACTATCATTTTTGAAAACCAAAGGTTGGAATGGGATATTCGATATATCTGCAACAATCGATTTTGTAGCTAAGGCCACCTTAATTGAAGCCGGATTGGCAGACTGCGGTATTTCATCTTCTTGATCTCCTCCGCCGATGAACAATAGCGCCTCTGTTTCTTTTACATCGTTTGGGATAACAATAGTTAGCCAATGCCACCACTCCACCTCATTTACATCCGTATCTGTGAGCCATTTTTGGGACACCATATGAATAATATATTCTTTCCATGAATGACCCTCCACAACATTCTTGATTTCATAGCGAAACGCACCATCATCTTTATTTACATAATCTTTCAGGAAACTATCCTGCTTTTCGCATGAGTAAAAAGCAAGGATAGAGAACAGAAAAACAATTCGTTTCTTCATTATAATACCTTTATTTTGTTTTTAATAATGCAGAGCATTCTGTGGTGTGTTACTGAATATCAAGGGTTGCTTGAGCAGCCGCCAGCCGGGCAATGGGCACCCGAAAAGGTGAACAACTCACATAATCTAAACCATTTTCCATACAGAAATGTATTGAAGCCGGGTCGCCGCCATGTTCACCGCAGATTCCGATTTTTAAATTAGAATTTATGCCGCGTCCCGCTTGTACAGCCATGGCGACTAGTTTTCCTACGCCGTTTATGTCCAGACTCTGGAAAGGGTCATGGGTTAAAATGTTCATGTCCAAATAATCCGGTAGAAAAGAACCAATGTCATCCCTGCTGAAACCATAGGTGGTCTGGGTCAGGTCGTTGGTGCCGAAACTGAAGAATTCAGCGTGTTCTGCAATCTCATCCGCAGTAAGGCAGGCTCGAGGCAGCTCTATCATTGTGCCCACTAGATAATCAAATTCAATGCCTGTTTCTTCAAATACATCTTTTGCTGTAGCCCTGATAATCTGTTCCTGATCCACAAATTCTGTCACAGTACCCACAAGGGGGATCATGATCTCCGGCAGGACTGATGTGCCTTCCCGGGTTAGTTCTGCTGTTGCTTCCAGGATAGCTCGGGCCTGCATTCCTGTGATTTCCGGATAAGCGATTCCCAGGCGGCAGCCGCGGTGACCAAGCATTGGATTCAGTTCGTGAAGTCCGTTGATTCTTTTTTCTACAGCGGATTTTTTCAACCCAATATGATCTGCCAGTTCCTGGATTTGTTCTTGGGTAAGAGTCATAAATTCGTGCAAGGGGGGGTCCAAAAGACGGATAGTTACCGGTAATCCTTCCATAGCCTTAAGAATACCCATGAAATCTTGCTTTTGATAAGGCAAAAGTTCCATGACAGCGGATCTGCGATCTTGTTCATTATCTGCCAGGATCATTTTGCGAACGGCCAGAATACGATCTTCATCAAAGAACATATGTTCGGTACGACAAAGCCCAATACCTTGAGCCCCGAACTGAATGGCCTGTCTGGCATCAGCTGGTGTTTCAGCGTTGGTTCTTATTTTGAGCTTACGAACCTCATCAGTCCAGTCCATGAGTTGTTTGTATTCTTCATGGGTTTCGGGATTGGCTGGTATCAGATCCAATTGGCCTTTGTATATTTTCCCTGCTGTACCATTCATGGTGATCCAGTCGCCTTCTTTTAAGATTGTGTTGCCGATATAAACCTCTTTTTCATCTAATTTTATATGTAAGTCGCCGCAGCCCACGATGCAGCATTTACCCCAACCCCTGGCTACTAGGGCCGCATGAGATGTCATCCCGCCCTTAGCGGTAAGAATGGCAACTGCAGCGTGCATGCCGTGTACATCCTCAGGAGAAGTCTCTTCCCGCAGGAGGATTACTTTTTCTCCCCGGCCGTGCCATGTTTCCGCGTCATCGGCGGTAAAGACCAGCCTGCCGGTAGCGCCTCCGGGACCTGCGGGCAACCCTTTGGCAAGCAGAACTGCCTTGGATTCGCTTTCTGGGTCTAACATGGGATGAAGGAGCTCATCCAGCTGTTCGGGCTGGACCCGCCTCAGAGCTGTATTTTTATCAATCATACCTTCAACGACCATATCTACGGCCATCTTGATAGCCGCGGCACCATTGCGTTTGCCCACACGGGTCTGGAGCATCCATAAGCGCCCTTCTTGTATGGTAAACTCAATATCCTGCATATCTTTATAATGATTTTCTAAATTAGTTCTTATCTCAGTCAGCTTATTGTAGAGTTCCGGCATGGAAAACTCCAGAGAAGGCAGGTGCTCTGTGTCAGTTGTTTTGGTGGCTTCATTCAGCGGGTTAGGTGTGCGCAGGCCAGCTACGACATCCTCACCTTGGGCATTGGCCAGCCATTCACCATAAAACTTGTTTGCCCCGGTAGCGGGATTGCGGGTGAATGCCACGCCAGTAGCGGAATCTTCGCCCATATTGCCGAAAACCATAGCCTGAACATTCACGGCTGTACCCCATTCATCAGGGATGTTTTCAATTCTGCGATAGCTGATAGCACGGGCGCCATTCCAGCTCTTAAATACAGCTTCAATACCTCCCCATAATTGAACGGATGGATCATCGGGGAAATCTGAGCCCAGGGTGTTTTTAATTTCTTTTTTGTATTCTTCCGCTATTTCCTGCAGCAGGTCTCCAGAAAGTTCTGTGTCATTTTTCAAACCATTTTCTTTTTTAAAAAGATCCAGGATTTGTTCAAGTTTTTGTCGAATGCCCTGACCTTCAGCGGGTTCAATACCAGCAGCTTTTTCCATAACCACATCAGCATACATGGTGATTAGTCGCCGGTAGGCGTCATAAACAAAACGGGGATTGCCCGTCTTGGCAATAAGTCCCGGCATAGTGACACTGGTCAAACCTACATTGAGCACTGTTTCCATCATTCCTGGCATGGACTGACGGGCTCCGGAGCGCACAGAAATCAATAAAGGGTTTTCCTTATCACCAAAACTGGAATCCATAATGCTCTCGATATTTTTTAATGCATCTGCGGTCTGGCTTTTAAGTTCGCCAGGAAAAACCAAATCGTGCTTGTAATAATATGTACAAACATCGGTGGTAATAGTAAAACCAGGAGGCACAGGTATGCCTAAATGGTTCATTTCTGCCAGGTTAGCACCTTTGCCGCCTAATAGGTTTTTCATTTCCGCCTTGCCGTCGGCCCTACCGCTACCAAAAGAATAAACATATTGCATATATTTGTCCATGATTCAGATTAGTAAAGAAAATACGGGGCGGGAAATTAAATCAGCAATTTTTCATTTATAAATAGTATTGATTCAAAAAGACAAATAACTGTGCCACTGCATAATCGCTTTGAAATAATCTATTAGGGTATATTTATGTTATATAGCAGAGATGGAATGATACAGAGCAATTTAAGGCATTTGCCAAAGTATCAGGGTCTTGGACGTGGAAGAAAAAAGAAAATCTATTTTGGGAAGTCTCTGTTCCGAGGTATATCTAAAACAGCTGAGATTAATCAAAATCAGGAGAGAAATATCTAATTTCTTTCAGATTCCCATTTTTGTCGTAAAAATACCATTTGTCTATCATTTTCCCATCCCGGTATTTCCCCTGCATTTCTTTCCGGGTGCGATCATGGTCCCACCAGCTGGTCCAGGTTTCATTTTTCTTCCCATTGGTATAATGACCTTCTGTTGATCGTCCGTCATCGAACCAGGCGGTCCATTTTCCTTCTTTGATACCATCTTTGAAAATTCCTTCCTGGATTTTCAGGGCATTTTTATCCCAAAACGTCCACGGACCATCAGCATTTCCATCAACCAATACGCCTTCTTTCTCCTTTACCCCGTTCAAATAGAAAAATTTCCAGGGACCGTTCATGGTGCCTTCTTTATAAAACCCAGTGGATTTCATATGTTCATTATCATGCCAGAAGGTCCATTCTCCCTCTCGTTTCCCATCCTTGAATTGACCCTGCTCTTCCTTATTGCCGCTCCAGGGAATTGCCGGCTCCGGCTGCGGGACATCAGTAAGTAAAATTTCAGGTACTTCTTTTCCACTGGGAAACCATTTTACCCAGGGACCATCTTTTTTCCCCTCATTGACCCGGCCCAGGAATAGGTATCCCACTTCCTGGTTTTCTTGAGTAATTACACCAGTAAAAGGCCCCGAATTCCCAACTTTGTAGAAAACCCCTTCCTGCTCAGATAAATTTTCCAGGGCAATATGTTCAAGATCTTTCCCAAAATCAAAATCAAAATCCTTCTTGCCCTTTGAGTTCCAGTAGGTCCATACACCCTCAGGAAAACCGGAATTGTAATATCCTTCACGCTGCTTGACGCCATCGGGATAATAATAGGCGGTCAAACCATCACGCCTGCCATCAAGGTGAAACCCCTGTTCTTTAACCTGGTCGCTGTTGGGGTACCATATCACCCAGGGACCATTGGGCACATCCACTTTGTAGGTGGTCATGGTGATGCGGTAGCCATTGTCCCAAAATGTGCTGGGCCCATCTAGTTTTCCAATCTTGAAAAATTTTTCCTCCAATTTTTCTTCGGGGGACACCCAGACTGTGGACCGTCCGTTACGCTGGCCTTCCGTAAAGGTGATCTCTTCGCCTATAGACCCATCGGCATTGTAATACAGCCATAAGCCATCCTGCTCCTCATCAGCATAACTGCCTTCGGATTGTTTGATTCCGGTGTCATACCACCAGGTCCAGACTCCATTTTTCTTCCCTCCAGTATAGTACCCTTCCTTTTCTTTATTGTCATTCAGGTACCACCACCATTTCCACAGTTCCTCGCCATCTTCCGCCTTAAAGGTTGTGCCGTTATAGCTCCAGTTACCATCTGTAAAAACCAAATTATGATCATGCTTATACCACCAGGTCCACTTCCCCTCAGATATACCTTTTTTATAACTTTGCTCCTGTTGTAAGTGACCATTTTCATACCAGTATTTATATACGCCGTCAACTTTACCCATATCGAATGTGCCTAGCTCCTTCAGGGTACCGTCTTCGTACCACAGATTCCATTCCCCATGCTTTTTACCACGATAGTAGATTCCATCCACCTCTTTCTGCCCATTGCGATACCACTGTACCCACTGACCGTCCTGTTTCCCGGCGATAAACCGACCTACGAGTAAATATTCCTTTATGCCGCCGGTCTCGATTACTATACCGGTGTAGGGCTGATATTTCCCGATTTTGAAAAAGACACCATCCCTTTTTTCCAGTTCAGCGATACGGACCCGGTCTAGGCCTTTGCCATAGTCAAAAACAAAATCCTTGGAGCCATCCGGGTACCAGTATTGCCACGCCCCTTC
>Ga0208411_1001104_pt1 | contig 18877 bp, 20 predicted proteins | sample ETN01SmetaG_4_FD_185793 | JGI IMG/M metagenome (GOLD analysis project Ga0208411, IMG submission 185793) | Marine microbial and viral communities from oxygen minimum zone, Eastern Pacific Ocean - ETNP2014F12-01SV261 (SPAdes) (version 2) | ecosystem: Environmental > Aquatic > Marine > Oceanic ... | reverse complement strand
CGAGGTAGTCCGAGGAGCGACGGTCGTAAAAGATGGGGAAATCACTTGGCCACCACCTGCTCCCAAGTTGTCTGCTGCACCTCCTCCTCCCAAGCCAGCGGAAGAGCCAAAAGATATTAAATCAGATGAAAAGACTGAAGAAAAACCTTCTTGGTTAGGGCCCTTGGTTACATTCGTGGTTGGGGGGCTTGTTTTGTTAGGGTTGGGTTCCGTGGCTCCAGCGTCTTTTATGGCGCACTTCACGGTATTTGTATTGGCCTGTTTTGTCGGTTACATGGTGATATGGAATGTGACAGCAGCTCTGCATACTCCGTTGATGAGTGTGACCAATGCCATTAGCAGCATCATCATCATTGGTGCAATTCTACAAATAGGTTCCGGAGAACGTATGATCGTTTGGATATCAGGTTTTGCAGTGATGATTACAGCAGTCAATATAGTGGGCGGATTCGCGGTAACGCGCCGGATGCTCGAAATGTTTCGTAAATAGGAGGCGAGAAAATGACAGCAGGTATTGTGACCGCTTCTTATGTGGGAGCCACCATTTTATTTATTTTGGCTTTAGGTGGTTTGAGCAATCAGGAGACATCCCGTCGAGGCAATCTGTTTGGCATTATAGGTATGGCAGTCGCTCTTCTAGTAACGATTGCTGGTGTTACTGCCAATATCGGAATTCTTATCGGTGGTTTGCTAATTGGTGGTTCTATTGGCTTGATTCTGGCGAAACGAGTGCAAATGACAGAGATGCCGGAGTTAGTGGCGATTCTGCATAGTCTCGTTGGCTTAGCCGCTGTTTTGGTTGGATTTGCCAATTTTATGGATTCTGCACGGCTTGAGCACTATGTAGGCGTTGAGCTGACTATCCATGATGTTGAAACTTATTTAGGGATTTTGATTGGAGCTATTACGTTTTCAGGGTCTATCATCGCATTTGGAAAACTCAGCGGAAAGATAAGTGGGAATCCTTTGCTATTGCCGGCGCGTCACTGGCTCAATCTCGGTTTACTGATTGCGTCAATTTGGCTCTGTGTCGCGTTTGTTGATCAATCGGCAGCAGGCGGAGGACTGAATCCACTATTGTTCATGACTGGGATTGCATTGCTATTTGGCATTCACATGGTTATGGCAATCGGGGGAGCCGATATGCCAGTAGTGGTTTCCATGCTCAATAGTTATTCAGGCTGGGCGGCTTCCGCGACAGGGTTCATGCTTAATAACGACCTTCTGATTGTTACGGGCGCTTTGGTGGGTAGTAGTGGTGCCATTCTGAGTTACATCATGTGTCGAGCTATGAATAGAAAGTTTCTGGCAGTAATTGCCGGTGGATTTGGCACGACCACAGGTGGATCCTCTGCTGGTTCCGATGTTGATCAGGGGGAAGTAATAGCTTTGGAAGCACCGGAAGTCGCAAGTCTGTTGACCGAGGCCAAGGAAGTAATGGTTATTCCTGGTTATGGCATGGCAGTTGCTCAAGCCCAGCATATCGTTTGCGAGATTACAAAAGCGCTTAAAAGTAAAAAAGTGAATGTGCGGTTCGGCATTCATCCCGTTGCTGGCCGCATGCCAGGACACATGAATGTTTTATTGGCAGAGGCAAAGGTTCCTTACGATATTGTTTATGAAATGGATGAGATCAATGATGATTTTCCGAACATTGATGTTTCGATAGTTATTGGAGCAAACGATATCGTGAACCCATCTGCGCTCACAGATCCAGACAGCCCCATCGCAGGAATGCCGGTCCTTGAATGTTGGAAGGGCAAAACTACCGTTGTCTTGAAGCGGAGTATGGCAACAGGATACGCAGGCGTGCAAAACCCATTATTCTTTGAAGAGAATACCCGCATGTTGTTCGGCGATGCCAAGGCCAGTTTGGATACCGTTTTTAAAAATCTTTGAGCCACGAGCGGTTTTTGCTTGTTGAGCTTGCTCTGTCACTTCAGTGTAGAGTATTTCCTGCTTTGGATGGATAACCCGTCCTTGGCAACCCACCCGCGAAAGACTTGCCCAGGCGCCTATGATGCCTGACCCCTCACCTGTATCTAATACAAAAAACGACATCGCCTTCGGAATCATACTGCTGGGTACCACGGGTGTTTTGATTGGAGTTGCCATACACAGCGAGTTTGCCATGATTGTTGCTGGACTGCTGGGTGCCGTCATGGGCGGTTTTGTGGGTTGGCTCGGCGGGCGGATGTACCTGCTTATTATTTGTTGCGGTGTGTTGATCGGGGCATTTCTCGGTTACCAGATGGGTGATCGCGATATTCTCATTATCGCCGCCGGATCCGGTGGTGCGATTGCCGGGTTCCTGGGAGCCCAGATCGAACTCTTCTTGAGAAAAAAGTAGCCACTGACCATAGAGGAGAATAGGCTAGCCTGTACTGTATGTACCCAGTACGTCAGGTGTACAGGTGCGCCACGTACTTCCCGTAGCCATTGTAGAGTCGGGTGGCTCGGACAGCATTGGTGCCAATCATTTTTTCTCGTGCTTGAGGCCAGCGGGGATGTGAGATGGCGGGATCAACGTTGGCTTCGAAGCTGTACTCCAACGGCAACACCGTGTTCCAGAAAGTGGGTGGCCGGTAGTCGATCACCTCGATTTTCACGATCGACTTGATGCTTTTGAATCCGTATTTCCAGGGAATGACCAACCTGACCGGCGCCCCGTGTTGCTTGGGTAGGGGGCGACCGTAAATGCCGAGTGCCATAAACGCCAGTTCGTTTGCTGCTTCTTCGAGAGTCAGGGCTTCCGTATAAGGCCATGGCCGCCAGAATGCCAACTGGCCCTGTGCCGTGAAGGGTTTGTAGAAGGTGGTCATAGCGATATGGGTGGCACTCGACTTGGGTTCGACTAAATCAATTAGGGCTTTGAGGGGAAACCCCGTCCAGGGGACCGCCATCGCCCAGGCCTCGACGCACCGGAACCGGTACAGGCGTTCCTCGACTGGCATCAATTTATAAAAATCGTCCGGATTGAACGTGCGCGGTTTGTTGACAAGTCCACTTACCTCCACCTCCCAAGGACTGGTCTCCATTCTTTGCGCAAGGTACTTCGGGTCACTCTTGATTTCGCTAAACTCGAAGAAATTGTTGAAGCTTGCCGCAATTCTTTCTTCCGTCATCTGGCGGTTCAATTTGTATTTTTTATTGCGTTTAGCGGGATAGCTCTCCTTCTCATTTGCTGTAAGTTCGATGGGTTTATTCGGATGGGGAGTCGAATTCACGGTGCATCCATAAAACGAGGCTGCTGTTGCCAGGGTTACAAGAGAGGTCCCCTTGATGAAACTGCGCCGGTCCATATACACTGATTCCGGCGTAGCCTCGTTCTCCGCCATGTTCCAGGACTTTGGAAGAATGATATTGCTCATAATTTAATTACCAACCATCAATTAAAGGTTATTTTCCATATTCTTCGGAATGACAATCAAAAGTTATTTTTTTACCTACAGGCTTCCTTAATTACCAGTTGTTTGTTGTCCCACCCAGTCATCAATGCATTTGAGGTAAGGTGGGGAGCCTTGAACTATGGGAAGCGCGATCACCTCTGGCACATCGTAGCTGTGGTTTTTGCACACCCATGCTTCCAACGCCTCGAATTTCTGGCTTTGGGTTTTAACAATGAGAAGAATCTCCTCATCCACGCAGAGCTTGCCCTCCCAGTAATAGGTCGACTGGATTGCGGGAATCGTGTTGACACAAAAGGCCAGTCGTTCCTCCACCAGTCCACGGCTTAGCATGTCTGCTTCTTCCTTTGAGCTGGTGGTGATGAAAACGACGATGTGTTTATTCATACTCTCTTCTCCCAGGATTTTCTTTGATGCCATGTTGAGCTTGTCGAAGCATGCGCCATAATTATTTTAAAGAACATACTTTAGAAGGAAAAACCCTAACACCAGGAGAATGAAAAAAACTATGGTGAACAGGTTAAAATATTTTTCGATAAGTTTCTTGACCGGGGGGCCAAACTTATAAAGCAATGCAGCTACAATGAAGAATCGAGCCGAGCGACTGATTGCCGAGGCTAGGACAAATGTCGCGAAATCAATTTTGAATGCCCCCGCCGCTATTGTAAATACCTTATAGGGTAGGGGGGTGAAACCAGCCGCTGCTACCGCCCATGCATCATGTTTATTGTAGAGTAAACCGATTTTGTCCCACTTTTCCTGAAAGTGATAAAAATCAATAATCTGGCCGCCAATAATATCCATGAATTGGAAGCCGATCCAATACCCGAGCATTCCACCCAATACCGAGGCAACGGAGCACCCTAGAGCAAATCGAAACCAAGCCGTGGGCACTGAAACGACCATCGCGATCAATAGTATGTCCGGCGGAATGGGAAAGAACGACGACTCGATGAACGAAATGATGCATAAAGCCGGCATCGCGTAGGGAGTCGCTGCCCAGTGCAGAACCCAGTTGTAAAGATTGCGCAAAAGTATCATTTGTTTCCGTGGTCAGGATAGCTTTGGGCTAAAGAAGGTTGACAGGGTCGACGTCGAGATTCCATTTAATCCTAGCGTTTGTCGTTTTTTTGAGTTCCGCCAGTTCGCGTAGGTGGCGCGCTACCGATTGCAGGTGCCGGTGGTCTTCCGCGCGAAGGATAAGGTGCCGACGAAACCGGTTGTTGATGCGGTAAAGCGCAGCACGTGACGGGCCCAGAAGTTCCACGCCTTGAAATTTCTCGAGGAGCCCGACCAGTATCTGACGGATTTGGCTGGCCAGAATTTCTCCCGCATGTTCTTGTTCGCTTTCGATTTCCAAGGCTACCATGCGAGTGAAGGGAGGGTAATTTAATTTTTTTCGGAGTGCCAGTTCTTTTTCCGAGAAACCATCGTAATCATGTTCCTTCACATACTTGAACACGTAGTGGCTTGGCGCGTGCGTTTGAATGATCACCAGTCCAGGAACCTTGCCGCGTCCCGCGCGTCCCGCCACTTGAGTGAGCAGTTGGAATGACCGCTCCGCCGACCGGAAATCTGGGACATGGATCGACAGGTCGGCATAAACAACACCCACTAAAGTGACGTTCGGAAAGTCGTGTCCTTTGGTGATCATTTGCGTGCCAATGAGGATGTCAATTTCCCGATTGGTCATTTTCTTGTGTATGGACTCAAACGTCTGGCGTCCGCGTACAGTGTCCCGGTCGAGCCGGGCGACACGGGCTTCAGGAAAAAGGCGCCGTGTTTCCGCTTCTAGCTTTTGAGTTCCGAATCCGCCAAAACGAATGACCTCGCCCCCGCAGTCCACGCAGGTTTTTGGCATGCTGGCAGCGAAATTACAGTAATGGCATCGCAGGGTGTGTTCGTGTCCATGAAAGGTCAGCGTCACACTGCACCGCGGACACTCAAAAGCAAACCCACACTCGCGGCAGAAAACATAATTGGCCGTACCCCGCCGATTGAGAAAAAGAAATGCCTGTTCGCCCCGTTCAAGCCGCTCGTTGAGGGATTTTTTCAACGCGATGGAAAAAATGGAAAAGTTCCTTCTCTTCTCTGTTTCCTGTTTCATGTTTACCACCTTGACCATGGGCAGCAATCGGTCGTGGACGCGCTTCCCGAGCGAAAGATAACGGTACTTCCCCGAATCGGCATTTTTTGCGGACTCGAGGGAAGGTGTGGCCGATCCCAAGATGACGACGGCCTTCTGGCTCCGTGCACGGACAATCGCAGCGTCTCTTGCGTGGTAACGCGGACAGGAATCCTGTTTATAAGAGGTGTCGTGTTCTTCATCGATCACGATGACGCCTAGACGTTTGAACGGAGCAAAAACTGCCGAGCGTGCGCCAACGACAATAGATACTTTCTCTTCGCGTATTTTTTTCCATTCTAGGAAGCGCTCCTTTTGTGTCAACCCGCTGTGAAGCACGGCGACGTTGGTGCCGAACCGCCGTTGAAAGCGTTCCACGGTTTGCGGGGTTAAGGAAATTTCGGGCACAATCATGATCGCGGTTTTCTGAAGATCAAGCGCCCGGCGGATACAGCGAAGATAAATTTCCGTCTTGCCGCTGCCCGTGACGCCGTGCAGGAGATAAGGTTGAAACTCTGATTGTTCGATCGACCGTTCCAGTTCGGTGTAACAGTTTTTTTGGTCTTCATTGAATTTGAGAGGAGCTTCCGGAGTCCAGTTCGGATCTGGTGTCGTCACAGGCAGCTCGCGCTCGCTTTTGGAAGTGAACATTTCGACCAGTCCCTTGTCTTTAAGCTTTCGGATCGCATCTGAGGGCGAAGCAAATTCGTTCGACAGTTCCTTTAAGGTAATTGCTTTTTTCAGCGATATTTTTTCATAAACAGCACGCTGCTTTGGGCTTCGGTTGAGCAGTTTTCCGATTTTCTCCGCGTTGGGTAAGGCTGCGGCAAGGCGGATAGTTTTTGTGTGTTTGTAATTTAGGGAGCTTCGCCTGACCTGCGTTGCCGTCTCTAGCAGGCCGTCACGCCGCAGTTTTGCTAGGGCCCCAGTGCTGAATCGTTTTTTTAACAGGCGCCCCAATTGCTGAGCGGTGAGACTTTGCTTTTCACGCAGGGTTAAGAGAATGTGATTGGCCGCTTCCGATTGGGTTCCACGCTCCAGCGCATGGATTCCCGCATTGGTCAACGCTAATTTGTTAAGGCTTTCGTCATCAAGCCCGGCGGGCAGGGCGGCTTTGATGGCTTCACCCCAGGAAGACTGGTAGTAATCAGCGATCCAGCGGGTGAGAGAGAGCAGTTCCTCCGATATAATCGGCTCGGTGTCGGGCAGATCCTCGATTGGTTTTAAGGCGATATTTTTTTCGTTGCGTCCGGATAGCGAAACCACATACCCGGTAAGACGGCGTCTGCCGAAAGGCACGAATACACGCATTCCCCGTTGTACCATTCCATGGAACTGCCTCGGGATTTCGTAAGTGAATGCTTCCTTGAGAGGAAGGTTAAACACTACCTCTGCACAGACCGGGGAAGTTCTCGAGTCGGTCAATAGCACTGTGGGCTGTGTTTGGGGATCGTCACGGTTGGGGGAAGTCACTCCGCGGATTGTACCAGAGAACCAGCGCGAACTAAACCCGCATTGCCCGGTTATTAAAGAAACCGTTGACTACCAGATGGTTTTAAATTAGGCTCTCTATCTCTTTGAGATTAAATACCTTTATGTTGTCGGACGGCCGTCTGCCTTAGTGGGCGCGGATTGAATGAGGAGGAGCATTATGAAAGTAGGAGATAAGGTCAGTTTCGAATTTGCCGGAAAGAAAAAAGAAGGAGTGGTTTGCAGACTTTTCTCAAAATCGGTTCATTTAAAAGTTGATTTCGAGAGGGACAAGGAAAAAATCGTAAAACGCAAGCTCAACTCAATAGGCGGGAAGAAATCGGCTTCAAAGAAAGAAAAGAAACAATAAGAGATCCTTCAGCAGACTGAGAGCTCATCGCCTAATTGTCTGGGTGGGTCGAAGTGCCTTTAGAAATACATTTTGATAGTGGCTTTTTGTTTGAGCACGCCGACATACTCGCGGGTTGCGCTTCCTACCTTCATCATTTTTAGTCTTTTTGTGATCTTTTTTTCCGCTTTTTCAGGTGGGGTTATATCGCCAAGCTTGCGGTCGGTCAGTTTGAGCAGGTGAAATCCGTGAGCTGTTCTAAATGCTGAGCTTACTTCCCCCACCTCCATGTCGAATGCCCTTGAACTGAAAGCACCAAACATCTGGTTTTTGGTGAAATAACCTAGGTCGCCTCCCTTGGGAGCGAGACTGTCTTCGGAATGTTTGCTGGCCAGTTCGCCGAAGTCGGCCCCATCCTTAATCTGATCGTGGAGGTGCTCTATTTTTTTTTGGGCCGCTTCTTCCGATTTGGTATCTCCCCGGCGCACTTTGATGAGGATCACGCTTGCCCTGGCTTTGTCTTCGGAACGAAACTTGTCCTTATTCTCCTCGTAATAGGCACTGACCTCTTCCTTGCTGATCTGGATGCTCGACTCGATTTCCTGGTCTATCACCTGTTGCATCAGCAGGTCGATTTTGAGTTCCTTTCGATATTGCTCGATTGTGATGCCTTGGTCTTTAAGTTTATGCTCGAATATGGCGTCTGATTTGAAGGATGATTTTATTTGTTGTAGTTTCTGCTCCAGCATTTTATCGGTGACTTTTGCGCCGATTTCTTGACTCTTTTGCAGTAGCAGGGTGCGACCGATTTCATCATCGATTAGTTTTTTGGCAGCGATTTTCTCCTGATCGGCGGTAAGGGGAATGCCTCGAGCCTTGTAGTTACCAATGGCCAGTTTCAACTCACGAACGATACCGTCTTTTGGGATATTCTGTCCGTTCACCTTGGCCACAACATCGGGCAGGGCCACCTGCAGTTTTTCTTCATGCTTGTGCCCGGAGTGTGCGAATGCAGTCGTTACAGCTAGGGCTATTGTGCAGGCCGAAACGAGGCCGACCCGGAATATCTTCTTTCCATGACCAAGCATAGGAACTCCTTTTTTATAATACAGAATGCAAGGAACAGAAGTCACTTATTGGCAGAGCTTGATTTCAAATTATCCATTCGCTCCGGGCTTGTCAATTGATTTATTTTTACCTGTCGGTGGGAAAACGAAAACTAAAATCAACGGATTTTGCTGTGGGCCGGGATGTGTTTCTGCAGCCTGCCAAACAAAATCAGAGTGATTATGGTAATCAAGAGGAGGGAGAAAATGGCGGCGCGATATTTTAATGTTTGCGTGTCCTGGAACAGCCAGACGACGCTTCCCCAAATCAAGGGCCCCACAATAGAAGCCATTTTTCCTGCAAGCCCGTAAATACCGAAGAACTCCCCGACTTTTTCCGGCGGCGAAAGCTCTACCACGATGGTGCGACTGACCACCCACACGCCTCCCATTCCCATGCCTGCCAGGGGACCTACCACCCAGAACAGGGATTCTCCCGGGCTCACCACAATGAGCGTTAGAGCAGCCAACCAAAGGCATAACACCGTCCAGTAAGACGGGACGGTTCCCTTGTACTTGACCTGCTGCCCGATGAGCCAGGAACCTAGCATGGCAAAAGTCGTAGAGAGGATCAAAAAGGTTGTGATCTGGCTGTCGGTGAATCCGATTACTTTATTGGCATAAACCGCGATGAAGGCGATGACCGTGTTGACTACGTCGAGAATGAGGAAATGGATTCCGATAAACTTCAACAACACGTGATACTGCGCTGCATTGACCAGGGTGTTTTTTAAAGTGCGGAAAGCTTTTCCCGTATCAATCCGAAACGGTTTTGGGTCTGGATCCTTGACAAAGAAAAAACAGGGTAAGGCGAAAATTAGAAACATGAGCGCCGTGGGAAGAAAGGCCGCAGGCCGCCCCCCTGTTTCCACAAAAGGTTTGACCAGAAGGAGCCCGGCAATGGATCCCATGTATCCCAGTGCCACGCCGTACCCGGAAACCATCCCGACGTTTGAGTGGCGGGAGACGGCGGGGAGCATGCCGTTGTAAAACACCAGAGCCGATTGATAGCAGTAGTTTGCGATGACGAAAAGGCAGATCCCGGCCCATAGCTGGCTGGCCTGACCGATAAGCGCGGTTGCTATGACGGAAATAATGGTAAGGAGTGTGAGGGGACCCCGCCTTCGACCCGTCTGGTCCGAAATCGCGCCGAACAGGGGGACGCTGATAGCTACAGCGAACATTGACCCTGAAAGTGCTGCGCTGTAAAAGATGTCTTGTCCCCCGTGATCTACTGTCACCCACAGGGCGAAGTAAAGCGAGATAACATTCATCGAGAAAATAGTATTAGCGAAATCGTAGAGTGACCATGAGGCGATGGCTAGTCTATCGGGACGGTCGGTCACGGCACAGGGAGGGCGGTTCGAAAACCGTAGATTTCGTTTTTAATGAGTGGGCGATTGCGCGAGCGCCGAACAACCTGGACGCTGTCGATATCGTTGAGATAGGAACCGCCGCGTAGGACCTTATGGGTTCTTGGTTCTGCAGGACCTTGCGGGTTGATCTCGGGACTCAACTGGTAATAATTTTCATCGTACCAATCTAGGCACCACTCCCAGACATTACCGGCCATGTTGAAGATACCAAATGGACTTACGCCCGACTGATAGTAATTGACAGGGGCAGTGTGTTTGTAATTGTCATCTTCACCGAAGATATTGACGAAATAGAAGAAAAATCCTTTATCTAATTTTCCACCCCAGGGCCATAGGCGCCCGTCGTTGCCCCGGGCAGCTTTTTCCCATTCCGCTTCGGTCGGCAGGCGCCGCCCCTTCCACTTGGCATAGGCCATGGCATCGTGCCAGCTAACACCGACCACAGGGTGGTCCGGAAGGTTCAGGTTTTCGTCTTCCCAGAAAATAGGTTTTTTGTGACCGGTGGCTTCGACAAATTTCATATAGTCGGCGTTGCTCACTTCGTATTTGTCGATAAAATATGCGGGGGTGTAAACGAAGTGGAGAGGTTTCTCGTTGTCCCTACCTGCGGACTGACCCATCGGGAAATATCCCTCCGGAATGTAGACCATGCCCAGAGGTGGTGTTGAGGGGGGCTGAGCCTGAGCCGGTGGTGCGAAGCAGAGAATGACCAGGAAGATAAGGAACCGGCTAAGTCCCGAAAAGGTTTTGCCGGAGCACTTGTTCATGGAAGGTTGAAAAAACTGATCCTTGTGACAAGAGGTTTGGAGGTTTTGATTTTTATTTCCACGGATATGTCGGATTCAATCCCTTCGATATTGATCCACCGGTAGTGTCCATTCCAGCAATTAAGGGACACAACGGAGTTCCCGTACTCGTCGTCCGAGCGGTTTAGGAAAACCGGCGCTTGGCATCGTTCACAAGGCCCATGGATTTCGTGCATCGGGTTTATTCTCAAGGTTGACCGTTTCTAAGAAAGTCACACGATTCAGTAATTTTTGCTTTAAGCCTGCACCGTGTTCTCGATTCTATGTTGAAATATCAATGTGTGGCAAGAAAAATTTTATTCATTAAAGTTTTTAAGATGGGAACTTTTTTTAAAGTCAAGCTAAAACTTTCTACTCGAAAACCAGGAAGTCAGTTTGTCGGGATACCCGGCTTGTTGCAGCAAATCTTTGAGTGTTTCGATTGGTAGCCCAATAATGTTAGTGTAAGAGCCGTCAAATCCATCGACAAGGGAAGCGCCCTTTCCCTGAATGGCGTAGGCGCCTGCTTTATCCAGCGGTTCACCTGAATCGACATAGGTTACGATTTCTTCGTGAGTAAGCGGTTTGATGCGGACTCGTGAGACAGTAGTTGTGGACGCTGTTTTCAAATGAACCACCGCGACACCGGTGACGACTTGGTGTTCCTTACCGCTCAGGCGCTTTAATATTCGGCGCGCGTCTTCATCGTCTGTGGGTTTCCCGATGATTTCTTCATCCAGTACAACCACAGTGTCTGCGCCGATGACCCAGTGTCCGGGGTTATGCTTGGCTACCCAGTTGGCTTTTTCTAGGCCGAGGGCCTCGGCGTTTTCCTCTGGCGAGCGGTCGGGGTGGAGAACTTCCTCCACTTCACTGGGGATTACCTTGAAATCAGTGATGACCTGTTTGAGCAACTCGATTCGGCGAGGAGACTGAGAAGCGAGTATGACGGAACTGCTGGAATGGTTCATAAGTGGTTGTACCGAAAAAATGTTGTTCTTTACTGGAAAACTGGCGCCAGTTTCCCTATTATATGGCACTTTGATAGAGCCAGAATAGGATTCGGACGCTTCCAAGCTTCGCCGGATACTCTGACCGCAAACGGATACAGGAAGGAACGTGATTTAATCATGGCAGGAGCATCGTTTCAAGTTCAAATCAGGCATATTCTCGTTGATAAAAAGGAAGTGGCGGATCTTTTAGCAGAAACTATTCAGGCCGCTAGTCCCGGTGTGGCGCAAGTGCAGTTGTTGATGAAGCTTGCTGGTAAATACAGTATCTGTTCTTCCAAAGATGATGGGGGAAATCTAGGGTGGATTGAAATGGGATGGAATGCAGCTGATCCGCGCCAACCACGTGGCGGGTTTAAAAAACTCAAGAACGAGGAGCTTTACGATCTCATCTGTGAAGGTTCGGATAAGATGGAGATAGAGAAAGGGATCGCTTACGGTCCGGTGCAAACGAAGGAAGGCTTTCACGTTCTGATCATCGCTAACGAATTCAAAACCGACCGAATTTTATAAACTGGCTTCTTCTTCAGTTATACGAAATTATAAGAGAAGCAACCGCTGGAACAACGAACCATATAATGAACGCAGGATTTGCAGGGCTCCTTGACTTCAGTCTTCTCGAACACGGTATTTAAAAACCGGGCTCCCATCCGGGCTGTAGCGATGGAGTTGACCTCCTTAAATTCGCTGATGTTCCCCAGTCGCAGATTATGAAAAGGAAAACAGTTGAAGCAGTCGCCTTTTGAGTCGATATCCATCGGGCTTCCGTCGGCGCATCCGAAATAAAGGTCCTGGGTTTTCCATTCTTCCATCTCTGGCACCTGCTTGAATCCGTGAAAATAGAAACGTCTGACAAGGTTGGTTTCACCTTCCTTTATTTCATCTAGGAAGCAGGGTGGAAACGAACAGTCGAAGCGGAACGCCATTTGTGGGAACCTTTTGAGGAGATCGAACATCTTCCGCCCCACCTTAGGGTAATCATGGATGGGTAGATAACTGTTGGCTTCGCCGCCTACGATGGGAAACGCCGGGCTGACCCGCACTCGGTACTCCTGGCCCTTTGGCAACCCTACCTTCTGGTATATCTCGTCAATCTGCTCGCATTGTTTCTCTATATCCTGATCCTTCGAATATAGGTTGATACTGAAGGTGACGCTGTAGCCGTTGGTGCGCAGGAGAATTTCAGCGACCTCTCGACATCGCTCGTGGTTTTTTTCTGAAATGTTTTCTAGTGTCTGCCAGTTGAGCAGGACCGCGAAATAGATCTTTCTGTGGATGGCTCCTTTGGGTCCGGCAACGCTCACTAAAAGGTCCAAAGCTTTTTCACTCATTAAACCGTTGGTGAATAGACCCAGGGAGGTGGATGATTGCATGACCTCGAAGGTCTGGCTGAAAATTTCTGTGAACCGGGGATGCAAGGTGGGTTCGCCGCCCATGAAATTTACGGTTGGTGCGTTCTGGATGCGAGGCAGGAATTCGGCAATAAAATAATCGAACTCCATGGATTTTCCCGGAGTCCGTACCGTTTCATCCATATACTCATCAGCAAAACAGTAATTGCATTTCAGGTTACAATAGCTGTTCAGAATGATATTCATCCTACGCGGTGGGAAATTCGGTATTGTTTTGTCGGGCGCATGGTCTACCGTCAGGTTCCATTGTATGGGTCTGTGCTTTCAGCGCCTGCAATATGAAACGAGAATCGCCCTCATGGTGAGTAATAAGTCGGCGCCTATCCTATCATAGGCAGGATGAACCCGGGCAGCTAGCTAAATGAATTTTTGCTTTCCGGATCAGGGTTCGAACGTTTTTTTTCGTCGGATAATCTGGGACGTTCCGGCATGGGCAACCAAGCGGAGTTCGAACGGATAGGTGCGGCAGATGTTGACAAAAATTTGGATTGCCTGGTCTTTGGCATCAGTTTCATCTCCCGCTTCGCATTTCACCTCCCAGGCGGAGGCGAGAGTTGGAATCCTTTCAAAATCGTGTTCCTCCAAACGTTCGTATATTTCCTTTTTTGCCTCTTCGCTAATTCCTTTGAATTCGGCGGTGATCAAAACATTATAGATTTGGCCCAAGAGATTCCTCCGTTAAGGATTTTCGTCGACTACTCAGCTGCATAGTACAATAACTATAAAAAGAGAAAAACGCTAGACGAGTCAGTCATCACTTGAGGACGATTCGAAATCAGTCGCTTAATCAAGGGGGAGCGGCGGGTTTTCGCTCTAAATTCAGGCAGAGGATTTGCTTTCTACCACCTTAATCTCTTTGTGCTTGTCCAATCTTTCCTGAATACGGCATAGCCCGGCGACGAAGCTTCCCAGGATGCAATGGGTCAGTGCCGAGATTGCCCCAGGCACCATTGCCAGCGCGAAGTTAGGAAAATTGCTCCGCGCTAGTTCGGTTGCAAGGCCCGAGTTCTGCATTCCCACTTCGATGGACACCGTTTGCGAGTCCTTCTCCTCAAACCGAAGCCACTTCGATAAAAAATATCCTAGGGCGAACCCAAGAAAGTGTAATGCACCTACTGCCATGAGCAGGTTGAATCCGGTTGCGATAATTTCTTCCTTTTTTATAGCGAGGATGAAGTCGACGATGAACACGATCGCCAGTACTGCAAGAAACGGAGTATAGGAATTGATCCGTTTCACCCAGGGTCTGAAATAATGATTAAGCAGCACTCCAGTTAGTACCGGAAGGATGACGACCTTGAACGTGCTTATGAGAAGCCCCAGGGTGTTGACCTGAAGTACCGTACCCAACAGGTCCATGGAGATCGACTCCACAAGCCACGTAGTCAAAAGCGGCGTCATAATGATTGCGACCAAAGTAGAAACGGTGGTGAGGCTGACCGAAAGGGCGGTGTTGGTGCGGGCGATGAAACACACGACATTGGAAGCCGTGCCTCCCGGGCAACATGCCACCAAGACGAGCCCGATCGTATAATCCATCGGTAGGTGAAATAGTTTCGCGAGGCTGAATCCGAGTATCGGCATGATTGTGTATTGCAATCCCACCCCAAAGGCGATTGACCGAGGGGCTCTTAGCACGCTCAGGAAATCGTCAAAATCCAGCGTGAGCCCCATGCTTAGCATTATGATTCCGAGGAAAAGGGGGATCCATGTGGGTTGGAACCACGTGGCCGTGGTGGGCTCCCATAAGGCGAGAGCCGCACCACTGATAACCCATACCGGGAACGCGTTGGCGAGGGTGATGAAAAGTTTTTCGATTTTATTCACGGGATAAACATGATCGATTAACAACTACACAATAAAGAATAATCAGTTAATGAATATTCTTCCGCTTTCTGCAGAAAAATACTTTTTTCGACTGCTCAATGATAATTATTAATTGCCCTTCGGTTTTTGCGCGATGATGCTGGAGTAGGCTTCCTTGCCATCATCGTAGGCCTGATAGCGGATGATCTTGAAGTCCTTAAAAATTTCCAGGAGTTCGTTGGGTTCGAGAAGATATTTTCTGGAGAAGTTGGCATACCGCAGGTAGTCAATATTGTACGTTTCGATCAGCGCCATGCCTCCGGGTTTGAGCGCGTTCTTGATTTGATCGAATAGGTTTCGCTGGAGATAGTAGGTGCAAAGGACTACGTCGTAGGCATTTTTTTCGAGCTGATGGTTTTCCAAGTCAACAACACGGGTTTCGATTTCTACATTATTGTGTTTCGCTAACAGATGCGCTTTGTTAAGGCCCTTTTGGGAAATATCAAGTCCCACCACGTCGAACCCTTGGGTGGCCAGGTAAACTCCATTCCTTCCCTCACCCATCGCCAGGTCCAGAGCCCGCCCCCTGGGTAGAAGATGAACGTTTTTGGCCAGAAAACGAATTGGTTGGGTGCCGAAGAGGAATTTTTCTGTGGCGTACTTGTGGTCCCAGCGGCTTTGGTCTTTGGGTGCCGCTGAAATTAAAGAGGGAATGAGGATGAGACACGCCAGAAGAAAAAGGCTGCGGCCAATTCCACGTAATAGAGTGTCAGGGTAGGGAAGCATGAGGTGTTCCTTAGCTAAAAAGGCCATTTTATTCTACCGAAAGCCCATACCCTGTCAAGGCGATTTAAGAGTTTACATATTTCAGGAAGACATTGTAAAATCACGCAGTCCCTGTGCACTTCGTGAATCGGCAAATTTGGCTAAGAAACAATGCGAGAGAGAATGACAATGCGGTTTAATTCGCGTCTAGTTTTATGGACGGTGTGGATGATGGCGGCTGTGGCTGTGGTTGGGGTGGCGTCTATGGTGTGGGCCGAGGCGGCGAAACAGGAACCCGTCAGAACTTCCTCGGATCGACGCTTTGAAGATTTTGGCGATGGGACAATCCGCGATCGGGAAACCGGGCTGATATGGACGAGTAAGGACTACTGGCAGATGGAAAATAAGTGGCTTAACTGGTACACAGCAAAGGAATATGTCCAGCGGATGAACAACAAGAAATTCGCGGGCTATACCAACTGGCGCCTGCCCACAGTCAAGGAAGCTACCTCACTCTACAATAGACGCAAGCGCAATATCGATAAGGACGGAGATAAAATATTTATCGACCCCATATTTTCCAAGGGTGCCGGGTGGAGTACTTGGACCAGCGAGGAAAAACAGAGCAAGGCGTTTGTTGTTTCCTACAAAGACGAGGGAGGGGAAACTTATCAGGATAAAATCTCTGGAACCGATGCCTTCCTCAGGCCGGTTCGTGACCCGTCATCGTAATTCAGCTACCTGCTCTCAAATTGTTAGATTGTTTGTCAGATTTTTAACTTGCACTTTAATTCCTCCAATATGCAGAGGTTAAAACGATTTTCCTGGGTTGGGGTTCCAATGGTGTTTGCCTTGTCGTGGATCCCGGTCGAGGCTTTTCATAAAGACGTCTATGAACCCCGTGTTCCCGAACCACTCTTGGAAGAGCTCCAGGACATGGATAACCCATTTCCTCCCACGCCGGAAAATATAGAAGACGGGCGTAAGATTTTCTTTGGTAAAGGGTATTGCGTTCTCTGTCACGGAAAAGATGGCAAGAGTTTGGATATTCCAGGGCACGACCCGCGTAACTTCACCGACATGCGATGGCAGGAGGTTCGCACCGACGGCGAAATGATGTGGGTGCTCAAGAATGGAAGCCCGGGAACCAGCATGCCGATCCGCGTTGGTAAAGTGATTTCAGAAGAAGAAGGTTGGAAAGTGATCCTTTTCATCCGAACCCTTGCCGGGAAATAAGGTTACAGAAATAATGCTTAAAAATTTTGCCTATTGCTAATAAAGTTAGAGAAATCATGCTTCCAGTTTGTTTCTAGGAGACGTCATGAGGAACCATTTTTCTAGGTCAGTGTCAGGGTGCAAAGCGTTTTTTCTTTTGCTTGTTTTTTTTCTGATCTTTGTCGCCGATGTATTTGCCGGTCCTGTCATGCGACATGGAATGCGTCAACAGAGGCATCACCACGATTTACACCATGGTATGGGGCATATGGGGACAGGTACCTGTCCCCAGCCGCGTGCGGCTGTGGCGGCACCCGATGAATTTTTAAAAATGAATAACCCTCTGAAGCTCAGCTCGGATAACCTGTTTGCCGGGGAATCATTCTTTCAGACCGATGCGCAGCCGACGGCATGTAAGGTGTGCCACGGTGCCAACGGAAATGGGATGGGCATGATGGCACCTGGACTCAATCCGCCGCCGCGCAATTTTACCTGCACCGAGACGATGAAAGAGATTCCAGATGGACAGATGTTTTGGGTTATTAAAAACGGGTCAACTGGGCCAGGAATGCCCCCATATAAAGACCTGAAGGACGAGCATATATGGCAGATCATTCTTTATTTACGCACGTTATCCAAATGATCCTATCCCTTATTGAAAGAACAGGGTGAGATTAGTAAGCGGATTGGCGTTTTTCAAACTTATAGGCTTGAAACGTTTTTTTTGCGGTATTGCCCAGTTGTTGTAGCCCTTCCTGCGCCAACGCCCTCCACGATTCCTGGCCATTTTCTCCCGAATGAATAGAGGCTTGCCGTGTATCAGGCTCTAGGGCCAGCACTTTTTTTTGTTTCGTCAGATAAAGCATACCCGTTGTTCGCAGGTTAACTTGGTAGTTGCTGGTTTGCGCCAGTAGCGATTGAGGTTGGAGATAGACGTCCGAAAGGAGAGGCTGGTCTGTGGTGATCGAAATTTCACGGCGGAAGATAAGCAGAGCATTCGTCGTATAGTGCTTTGCCCAGTCCCTCAGTGTTTTTCTTGTGACAGGTCCCTTCAAGTCCTTTTCTCTGGAAGAGGGGACAATCCGGGCGGGATCAACCTTCACTAACGTATTGCGAATAACTTTTGGATCGGAAAGCAGAGACTCAAACACGTTCTGTTTTGAGGCAAGGGAGCCCTCCAAGCCTTCATCAAACCGTTTAGAACCGTTTTCGTAAAAATAGTAAAGTCCTTTTTTCGGTCGATTTTCAATGACTTTCATCGATAAAGGAAACACCAGCAGTTTGACACCCGGGTCCGATTTACTGCGGGTAATGAGATCTTCTGCCGCAAAAATTTCAGCCGGGGCAGAGAACATTGCAACCGCAAAAACAATCAAGAACAATCGGTGCTGCATGAGAGCCTCCTGAGTTTAGTGTCCCGATGTTTGCAGGATATATATTACCGAATGGTTAATTTTTTGTATTTTGAGCGTCGATTTTCTTCCCGCCCACCCAACTCCTCTCGGCGTTTTTCAAGATACTCCTCGAAATTTCCCTCAAACCAGCGTACGTGGCTTTCGCCCTCGAATACCAGTAGGTGGGTGCAGATACGGTCCAGAAAGAACCGATCGTGACTGATCACCAAGACACAACCGCTGAAATTGAGAATGGCGTTTTCGAGGTTGCGTAGAGTGGTGACGTCCAAGTCGTTTGTGGGTTCATCGAGAAGTAACACATTACCCCCGCGCCGTAGTAGTTTGGCCAAGTGAACCCGGTTGCGTTCGCCACCCGAAAGATTGGCGACTTTTTTTTGCTGGTCGGTTCCCTTGAAGTTGAACCGTCCCACATACGAGCGAGAGTTGATCGTGAACCCAGCGATTTCGATCTGGTCCGTTCCGCCGGTGATCTCTTCGAAGATGGTGTTTTCCCCGTCGAGGTCGTGCCGGTGCTGATCGACGTAGGACAAGTCCACTGAAGAACCTATTTGCAGTGACCCGGAGTCCGGTGACTCCTCGCCGACAATCATGCGAAAGAGAGTGGTTTTTCCTGTTCCGTTGGGACCGATTAACCCG
>Ga0208411_1001098_pt1 | contig 18962 bp, 18 predicted proteins | sample ETN01SmetaG_4_FD_185793 | JGI IMG/M metagenome (GOLD analysis project Ga0208411, IMG submission 185793) | Marine microbial and viral communities from oxygen minimum zone, Eastern Pacific Ocean - ETNP2014F12-01SV261 (SPAdes) (version 2) | ecosystem: Environmental > Aquatic > Marine > Oceanic ... | reverse complement strand
TCTAATAATGAGGGAAAGGAATGAAGAAAGTCGAACAATATGAAATTTCTGATGGTAAAATAACAAGAAAAAGACAATTTTGTCCTGAAGATTCTTGCGGAGCTGGTGTATTTCTGGCAGACCATAAAGATAGATTATCTTGTGGAAAATGTGGATATACTAAATTTAAATCAGAAAATTAGCTTAACCAACTAATAATTGATTCTCGAAATATTAAGACAAAAATAAGAGTACCTAATGCTACCATGAATTGGGATATTATTACACATAATTTGAACAAGCGAACCCGTTTTTCGGGATCTTCCATTTGTTCAATTAACCAATCCATTAATTCTTAATACGCTTAAGGCCAAATATACTTTCTCTTTCAAGCTCTTCTAATCTGAATGAAATATATTTTGCAATCTCTTCTAAATTTGGGATTACCTTGAATTCTAAGGCATTAACTCTTCTCTTTGTAGACTCAATTTCATCTAAAATCTTTTTCATGGTGGTCTCACCTTCTGCTGCTAAAATAATCATTTCAGACAATTTCTCAAAAGCATGAACTGCTTCATCAACACGAATAGAAGTCCCTATCAACCCATAACCTCGATCCTCTAATGATTTCTCTACAGCTGTAACATTAACCGAGGGAACAACAACTCCCATTATATTCTTAGAAGATAATTCAACCTCTGGTGACTTATTCAGACAGTTAGCTGCTGATTCTAAAGCGATTTTACCATCTGCAGCTACAGCAATAGATAATTTTTCCATAGCATCTTTGTACAATAAAGATAATTGATTTCGTAAATCCTTAACCTTTGGTAGAAGTTCAAAAAACTCCATAATCAAGCCATCTCTCTTCATTTTTAGAAGTTTATATCCTCCTTTAGAGAGCTTAATCTTACGCTTTGTCTCAATAAGCTCCATGCGAGTTGGCTTGACGTCTGCTATAGTCATTTACTTATTTTTTCCTATATGCTGGATGGTATTTTTCTAAAGTCTTACGGTCAATTCTAGTAAGAGCTGATTCTGGGAGTTTACTCAACATATCCCATCCAATTTCAAGTGTGTCATCAATTGTTCGATTTTCTTCACGCCCTTGAGTAACAAATCTCTCTTCGAACTCATCTGCAAATTCTAATAACTTTTGATCTCTTTCAGAAAGTGCTTCTTTACCTACAATAGCTACTAAACCTCGTAAATCGTTACCTTCAGCATAACCTGCGTAAAGTTGATCACTGACTTGCTTGTGGTCCTCTCTTGTTTTCTCATCACCGATACCTGCATTCATCAAACGTGATAAAGAAGGTAAAACAAAATTAGGAGGGTATAATCCCTTACGATGCAGGTCCCTCGAAACCACAATTTGCCCTTCAGTAATATAACCCGTTAAATCAGGAATTGGATGAGTAATATCATCCCCCGGCATTGTCAAAATTGGAATTTGAGTTACAGAACCTGATTTACCTTTAATCAATCCAGCACGTTCATATATCTGAGCTAAATCCGTATACATATAACCAGGATAACCACGCCTTCCTGGAACCTCTTCTCGAGCTGCCCCGATTTGGCGAAGAGCTTCACAATAGTTTGTCATATCAGTAAGTATAACAAGAACATCGTATCCTTTTTCAAATGCTAAATACTCTGCAGTTGTAAGAGCCATTCTTGGAGTTATCAATCTTTCAACAGCAGGATCACTAGCTAAGTTCATGAAAACTGCAGCTCTACTCAATGCACCTGTTCTCTCAAAATCTGCCATAAAATACTGAGCTTCTTCGTCTGTAATACCCATAGCACAGAAAACTACTGCGAAATCACGATCGGTACCAAGCGTCTGGGCCTGACGTGCAATCTGCAATGAAATATCATTGTGTGGAAGACCTGCACCCGAGAAAATAGGCAATTTCTGACCCATGACCAAAGTATTGAGTCCATCTATAGTTGATATTCCAGTCTGAATAAACTCTAATGGGGAATCTCTTGAATAAGGATTAATAGCCGCACCAATAATCTCTTGCCTTTTTTCAGGAATAATTGGCGCTCCACCGTCTATAGGTTCTCCAGCTCCACTCATTATTCTTCCTAACATATCTTTTGAAAGATTAATCTTAATCGTTTCTCCTAAGAACTTAACACCTGATTGTTTATCAATGCCTGAAGTTCCTTCAAATATCTGAACAACTACAATATCATGTGAAGTATCAAGCACTTGTCCACGTTTGGTAGTCCCATCTGGAAGTGATATTTGTACAAGCTCACCAAAAGAAACTGGATCTGTCTTTTCAACAAAGACTAAAGGTCCCGATATCTCTCTAATTGTTTTATATTCTTTCTGCATCTATGCTTCCTCCATTAATTTAGTGAAATTGTCTACTAGTACCTTATCGTATTTATCTAATAGTTCAACCATATTGTCTTCGAATTTTGATCGGCCTATATCCTCAAGAATTGGCAAACCAATTACTTTCTCAAACTCAACACCACTATTCATCGCCTTCTCAGCTAAATCTTTGTAATGGAGTATGATACCTAAGAATTTAGATTGACTAGATATCTTACAATAAGTATCTACATCGTGGAAAGCATTCTGCTGTAAATAGAATTCACGTAACATTCGTGCTACCTCAAGAGTCAACTGCTGATCCTCAGGCAAAGCATCTGAACCCACTAATTGAACAATTTCTTGAAGCTTAGATTCTTCTGTTAAAACGGCCATTGCCACTTTGATACTATCATTCCATTCTTCACCTGCATTCTTTGAATACCACTCTTCAAGACTACGATTATAAAGCGAATAACTATTCAACCAATTAATAGCTGGAAAATGTCTTTTTTGAGCTAATTTGGAATCAAGAGCCCAGAAAACTTTTACAATTCTCAAAGTATTCTGTGTAACAGGTTCAGAGAAATCTCCACCTGGTGGTGAAACTGCACCAATAACTGTTACCGAACCGCTCTCATCATTTTTAGTCTGAACACGGCCTGCACGCTCATAAAATTCAGATAATCTAGCTGCTAAATATGCAGGATATCCTTCTTCACCTGGCATTTCTTCAAGACGTGAAGATATTTCACGCATAGCCTCAGCCCAACGTGAAGTAGAATCGGCCATCATGGCAACATCATAACCTTGATCTCGATAATACTCAGCTAATGTAATTCCGGTATAAACTGAAGCTTCTCTTGCTGCCACTGGCATATTAGAGGTGTTTGCAATCAATACAGTTTTATCCATTAAAGGTCCACCAGTTTTTGGGTCTTTCAAATGAGGAAATTCAGTTAAAACTTCAGTCATTTCATTACCCCTTTCACCACAACCCACATAGACAACAATCTGAGCATCTGACCATTTAGCTAATGTTTGCTGAGTAACGGTTTTTCCTGTTCCAAATCCACCAGGAATTGCTGCTGTACCTCCTTTAGCTAAAGGAAAAAGACCATCTAGGGTTCTAGTGCCTGTTATCAAAGGAATATCTGGTCTAAATTTCTTATTATATGGTCTTGGAACTCTTACAGGCCAAAGATGCATTAGTTTCAAATCAGTTCCATCATCTAGTTTACCAATTACATCATCGACTGTATAAGTGCCCTTTTTTAGTTCTGTAACTTTTCCTGAAGACAATGGCGGAACTAATATTTTATGAGATATAGTCGGAGTTTCTTGAACATTACCAAGCATTTGCCCACCGTGGACAGTTTCCCCAACTTTAATGGTAGGAATAAAATCCCATTTCTTGGTATGATCTAAACCAGGAGCAGTAACCCCCCTCTCAATGTAATCACCCATTTTTTCCTGCAGTACAGGTAATGGTCTCTGAATACCATCATAAATTGATGTGAGAAGGCCGGGACCTAACTCAACGGATAGTGGTTCTCCTGTATTTTCAACAGGTTCCCCAGGTCTGACTCCAGATGTATCTTCATACACCTGAATTGTAACATCATCGTTTTCAAGACCAATGACCTCACCCATCAATTTCTCGTGGCCTACTAGTACCACATCATACATACGAGGTGAAACACCTCGAGCCGTTACAACCGGCCCTGACACTCTATATATTTCTCCTTTTACTTCCATAGGTCAACTCCTACTGCTGTTTTGATACGATCTCTAAGACCTTCATCTACTTCAGCTCCGATGGCTATTACCGTCGGTTTTACACTATTACTTAACTTCTTACGAAAAGAAGTATCTAATTCTTTCCAATCCTCATCGTGTATAACGAGAACTCCAATTTCTTTATCTTGTAATGCAGTTTTAATTGCATCATCAACGGGCACCTCTTTACTAACATTGAACCACTTCTCAATGCCTACTAACCTAAAACCAATAGTAAATAAATCATTTCCAATAACTCCTATTTCCATTCTATACCACCACCAATTCTTCTATTTTTTCGATTGAAAGACCTGTTTGCTTACCTCTAACAATTGCCCTCAAATTACGAACTTCTCTCTCTTTTTTCAGTAAGAAATCAAGAACAGGTAAAACCGATAATGGATAAAGATAAGAAAATCTCTTTGAACGATTTGCAATAAATTCATCTAAAGCATGTACACACGAATTTAAATCAGGTACCTCTTCTTTGATATAAGGTATGATATATTCTTGGAATTTAGTTCCTTCTAATATATTAGATAAATCAGAAAGAGACTGCACAGAAGATAGCAAATCAACCTTAAGCGTACCACCATTAATCAAAAGCTCCTTATGGCCCTTTATCCCTCTGTGACGCATACGCAATACTGTTTTGAGATTAGCAATATCTACTTCTAACTGAATAAAATTATGATAAACTTCAGCATCAGGCCCTCCTGATGGTAAATTATCCACTAAATTTCTATAATATGTTAAATCCAAAGCATCCTCTAATGGTTGAAGACTATCAGTAGTACGCCCTTCACTTGCTTTTCGAAGTGTTGAGTAATAACTGGTTCCTTCTAACATAGTGATAGTTTCGTCAATAGATTTAGAATCATACAACCTACCATACAATTCTTTGTCTGAATTATCAAGTGGACATACCAATCTTTCCATGTCTTCAGAAGGCATATTTTGATTTATGCCTCTCAAAATATTCTTCAAATTTTCGACTCTATATTTTTCTGCATAAATAGTTAAGATCTCACGAAGCTGACCTGTACTAAAGCTAAGAAAATCACCGATATTGCCTGCCAAATTATCAACTAGGGCAGTTTCAATTAAATCAGCACCACTCAACTTTGAACCATAACGATCTATTTCTCTACGATATTCCAAATCTTGAATATATCTAGCTATTTCTGATAGCTCAAGATTCAAAAGCTGATTATAAGCTTCTGAAGGAAGTAAACGTGAGCGCCTAGATCGGGCTCTAGTAGCTACGTAAGCATAATTGCTCATTTAGTGAACAAGGCCTCACTGACTAAAGACAAATTATCTTGCCAAGCTCTTTCTACTAATGTTGCAAATCTAAAATCAAGTCTAAAATCTCCAGATTCCACAATAAAACCAATCTCATCAATGTTTCCACCCTGAGATAATTTACTTATTTCCTTAAAGATTGAACTATCCTTTTTACGACAGAATAATTTACCGTCCTTAGGAACTTCTTCTAAAAGACTAGAATATATCTTCTTTAAATCCTTCGATTTAAGATTTTCTAATTTTGACATTGCTGTAGCCTTAGTAGACGAAAGTAATTCTTTTTGAATTTCTAATTGATTTCGTTTAACTTCTAATTCTGCAGATGGAATCTCTTGCTGCCGCAATTGCTCAATTTTTCTAGATGAGTCTGCAATTATTGAATCTGAAATGTTTTTAGCTTCAACTGAAGCATCTTTCATTTTAGACTCAACATTGTCTACTGTCTCTTTGCGAATTGCTGCTGCTTTCTCTCGGCCAGTCTCCTCGACTTGCTTGAGAATTTCCTCAAGACCCATTCTAAGCGCCCATTACGAATATGAGCAAAGCAGAAATAACCAAACCAAAGATAACGACAGTTTCTGGAATAGCTGTAAAAATTAAACCATTTGTGAAATTCTTGTCATCTTCTGCGACCGCACCAACTGCAGCTGAACCAATATTGCTCTGGGCTATGCCAGTTCCAATACCGGCTAGACCAACAGCTAGGCCTGCTCCGATAGCAATGTATCCTTTAGCACTCCATTTTGCTGCTTCTACTGTGTTTATGTTGTCGTCCGCTTGAGTTGCTTCACCATCTGTTGTGGTTGTGTCATCTACAGCGGATACTGCTGGCATTGCCAACAATGCTACGAAAAGCATTGCTGCCAAAAGGTATAGGTTGTTGTTCATGGTTGTACCTCGTTTTCTATTGTGTACTTTCGATTATAACCGAAAGGATCGTAAAGTGTGCCTCCTCCTTGCACGAATTTAGTAAAGAACTCAACATATTGCAATCTTAGCGAATTTATGCCGGTTCCGATTATTCCAAGTGTGAACACAGTTAGGTGCCCTATTAATAAAATTGAAATTGAAACTATTGCCATTATACCTTCTAAACCTATCAAATTGAAAGCTATAAAATTAACTGTAAAAGCTAGTCCATAATCACTAAGCCCAATAGCTCCAATACGTGCATAAGATATAACATTAGAAAATACAGTAGGGAATTCCAGAATTCCAACTATACCTTCTCCTAAAACTGCAAGAGTTAGCCCTACAAGCAATACTACTACTCCTAAAAGTTTAGTAAATTCAGGCAATAGACCAACAACGGAAACTAAAGCAATAACGCCACCCCAGAGAATCAAAAGGAAAGACATTTTGGAATATAATGCATGTTTCAAATTATGATGCTTTAGTTCATTAATGAAACCAAGAATGAAACCTAATGATACATGAATAAAGCCAATTATCACTGATGATAAAAGCATCAATTGAGCACCATATGGACTGAATTTGTGTATTGGCAACTGCCAAGGCGGATGTGGGTTGTCAATCAAAGGAACATTAAATGTAGGTCCAAAATGTTCCCCAAATACAAAAGAAGTAAATCCGAGATAATCATTACCGATAAGATAAAATGTCTGGCCAAATGCTTCTGCAAAAATAAACGTTCCAAAAAATAAAGTCCACATTCCTGCCATTCTAAGAATCTTTCCAAGTGCAGCTATTTCATTTGAATAACTAAATTTATTTATTATGAACTGGCCGAATAAAATATAGGCTAAACCATAACCTGCATCACCAACCATTAAGCCAAAAAATAAAGGATAAGTCAAAAATATAATTGCCGTAGGCTCAAACTCCCAATGCTTAGGAGTACTGTAAAGTTTAGTAAATAATTCAAAGGGTTTCATAACTTCCGGATTATCTAATTTGATAGGAGGTTCAACTTCACTTTTTTCACCTACTTCATAATAAATATCTAACTTTTGTAAGGCTTGTTGAAGATCTGAAACTGAATTTGAAGGGACCCAGCCATCTAAAACAAACATATTGTCTGTTGTGGCCAATTTAAGAGGTAAACTTGACTTCTCTGATAAAGCTGAATAATGTTCTTCACATGCCACTAACCAATCGCCATGCCTAGTAGAAATAGCTTGAATTTCATGATCTATTGCTTCTTTTTCACTATTCAACTTTGAAAGACTAGATTCTAACTGGGATTTAACTGTTGAAGGCATACCTGAAACTAAAGGTATATCTATTGATCTAAAACCTTGATCCAAAAGAACACGCTCAACTTCCTCAGATGAATTCAAAGCTGCAAAAACAACAGTTATATCATTGGATTGTATAATTTCAACACCTTCCATACTCTTTAAGGAATTTATATCAGAGTCTTCAGAAATATGTCCTGCAAAAACTTGCATACTTGAATAACCACTTAATAAATCTAAATTTAAATCAATATTTTCAAAATATTCTACCTGTTCTAATTGAGAAACTAATTCTTCAATTTGTCTATCAAAATCTCTTTGCTTATCATTCAATTTATGAGCCTGTGAAACTATATCCTCAATTTCATTGATTTCCTTTTCAATATCAGACACAAGTCTCGGACTTGTAGGAGGATTAGGTGAAACATCTAATAATTTTATAAGTGAACGTATCTTAACTAATAATTCTGAAGTTTTAGCTCCGTAACTTAAGGATGAACCAATCTTAAAGCCTTCATCTTCATTGTTATAATCAATTAAATGAATCAATTGATGCTTGTCTAATAAGCTAGATAAATCTGATAAATTCTGTTTATGACCACTTATGGTCATACGTGACATGTTTTCAGACTTAAGCATTAAGATAAACTCTCCAAAAAGGTATCTACAAATTTTTGAGATGCATCATTTATTCTATCTTCAGCCTTAGCCTTCATCCCTGAATTGCTTTTTTCACCATTTTTAAGAATTTTTGTTTTCTGTTCGTCGATTTCTTCCATAGCTGATTTTATTTCAGTTTTAGATTTTTTCTCTGCTGATTTTCTTTTTTTAGAAATTAATTCTTCTTGATCAAGAGGTATCCTGTTCTTAGCAGAAATTTGTTCTTGTTCAGCCTTTTCAATCTCAGTACTAGCCGATGCTTCAGCTTGCTTAATCTTCTCCAATAAGTCGGTTCGGGACATGGCTCAAATAAATAGTGCATTTACAGGGTAATAGGTCTATAAAAGAATGCGGCCAGAAATATATGCTTTCAAACCCTATATTGATGGCATGTAATATTAAATTCCCTACTCTGGTAGCAAAATCTCGGGCCCGTAGCTTAGCCTGGTTGGAGCACCCGGCTGATAACCGGGAGGCCACCGGTTCAAATCCGGTCGGGCCCACCAAAAAATTGTTTTAATTTTCTACGATTATTATCATCAATTATAGCTTTTTTACCTGACTTATAGTTAATCATTACAATAACGCTTTCTGCATTCGCCACAATACTATCTCCGCTCATCTTGCTATAAAGTTCATGTGAAACACCAAACGAAGTATTGCCTATTTTTGTAACTCTAGTCTTTACAGTGATTATATCAGGATATTCAACTGGAATTCTATAATTCATATTGAAGTTAGCTAGAATAGGGCCCATACCTTCTTCAGCCAGAATATCTTCCATTTTCAGAGATTTTAAATTCCAAACTTCACGAAATAATTCAACTCTAGAAGTTTCACACCACTTCAAATATATTATATTATTTACGTGTCCAAAATCATCCATATCTCCCCACAGAACTGGAATTTCAGTAATTATTGGCCAACTATTCACACTATACCTGAGAATTTACTTACACTATTAAAACCTTCATCAGGCATAGACATGATTGTTTTGGAACCTGAAGAAATAGATATTGCTCTAAACAATGTTTCTGGCAGTATTCTTTCAAAAAAGAACCGACCTGTAATTATTTTATATTTGTAATAATCATCGCGTTCTTCTTTAGAAAAGGCCACCTTCAACATTTTTAACCACATATAACCCATAGCAACTATCCCAAATTGTTTTAGGTAATCTGTTGCACCTGCTCCAATTTCATAAGGATTAGAAAGACCCTTTTGTGCCATAAACAAAGTTGTTTTTTGCAATCCTTTTAATGCTTTCTCAAAAGGAATAATGAATTCTTTCATATTTTTATCTTCTTTGTTTGTATCAATAAATGCCAATGCAGGATGGAAAAATCTCCGTAATAATCGACCCATGTTCTTAGGCATTTTACGTCCTGCCAAATCTAAAGCTTGAATTCCATTAGCCCCTTCCCATATGGGAGCAATACGTACATCTCGTGAAAATTGTTCCATCCCAAATTCTTTGATATACCCATGACCTCCGTGAATTTGCAACATATCATAACTAATTTCAACACCAAAATCAGTCAGAAGTGATTTGATAATTGGAGTCATTAACTCTACTAAATCATTATTTTCTTTACGTATTTTTTCATCAGGATCTTTTACTGATTTGTCTATAGCCAGTGCCGTCCAACATGCGAGCATACGGCCGGCATCAATTAGAGCTTTAGAACGTAATAACATACGTCTAACATCAGGGTGTACTAGCAAAGGGTCTGCTTCTTCATCTGGATTTTTTGGTCCTTTAAGATCTCTACCCTGTAATCTATCTTTAGCATAAGCCAACCCATTTTGATAAGAAATTTCAGATATGCCTAGGCCTTGTAATCCAACTGAAATTCTTTCATGGTTCATCATAGAAAACATTGCTGAAAGCCCCTTGTGAGGTTTTCCGACTAAAAATCCTGTTGCGTTATCAAAATTGAGTACACATGTAGCTGAACCATGAACTCCCATTTTCTCTTCAATAGACATGCATTTGACTCCATTTCTATCACCTAAACTTTTATCATCATTAACTAAAAACTTAGGAACTAAGAAAAGACTAATCCCCTTTACTCCCTTAGGAGCTCCTGGAAGTCTTGCTAATACCAAATGTATTATATTTTCAGCAAGATCGTGTTCTCCTGCTGAAATGAAAATTTTCTCTCCACTTACTATATATTCGTCATCTTCAACAGGTTCGGCCTTTGTCCGAATTAAACCTAAGTCAGTTCCACAATGTGCTTCTGTTAAACACATGGTTCCAAACCATTTCCCTGCTAAAAATTCAGGAAGGTATATTCCTTTTAATTTCTCACTACCGTGATTATTTATACAATGATAAGCTCCCTTAGTAAGTCCCATATAAATTCCCAAAGACATATTTGTAGAACAAGATATTTCATCTGAAAAAACACTAATTGAAGTAGGAAACTCCATCCCTCCATATTTTTGATCACCAAAAAGTGAAGTGAGACCAGCCTCAATAACGGCCTCTGAAGCCTTCTTCATACTAGGAGGTAAAATTACATTTCCATTTTCAAATTTAGCCCCTATTTCGTCAGAATCTTTGTTTGATGAGAGCCATACTTCTTCTGAAAGTGTTGAAAATTGATCCGAAATCATTTCTATTGTTTCCCATGTTGCTTCTTCAAAACCCTCATAACCTTTTATTTGCTCTTCAAAATCTAAAACTTCTCTCAGAATAAATTCATATTCTCTTTTTGGTGCTCTGTATTGTACCATAACTAGTTCCTCAACGGTTTTCCAGTAGTAAGCATAGACTCTATTCTATCCATTGTTTTTTCTGTCTTCATCAAAGCCATTATTCCCTCTTTTTCCATTTCCAAAATTTTATCATCTGAAACTGTCTCAGTCGGGTCTGTATCTCCCCCTGTCAAAATATAAGCCAATGAATCAGTTACAGTAACATCATGAGGCGTCGCGTGACCTGCCTTTTCCAAATCTTTTACAGCAAGATCCAAAGTAGCTTTACCTGAAGGTCCTGGTAAATGATGATTATTAGGTAATGGAGCTTCATAACCTTTAACTAAATCTAAACACTTTTGTTTAGCATCATGTAATAAACGAGACCTATTCATTGTAATATCGTCATTGGATTTAAGAAATTTTAGCGCTTTGGCTTCCTGTGCACTTGTAGCAACCTTGGCAGTCCCTATATTCTGAAATATTTTTACTATAGATGCCATTGGTCCTTTTGGTTGATTAGGGTCGTTATTCCATCGTGTAATCATTTCCTTACATCCCCCCCATGCTGGAACCAAACCAACTCCTACTTCTACTAAGCCAATATAGCTTTCTGAATGTGCTTGAATCGAATCGCAGGACAATAAAACTTCACAACCACCACCAATAGCTAATCCAGATGGTGCACCAACAACTGGAAAATTTCCATGTTTTAACATCATAAAAGTCATTTGGCCTCCGAAAACAAATTTTTCGGCTTCTTCCCAGGCCCCTACATTGGCTACAAAACTAGACAAACCTAAGTTTGCACCTGCTGAAAAATTGGAACCATCATTGCCAATTACTAACCCCTCAAAATCCCCACTTTCACAGAGAGTTGAAGCCTCGCTTAATACTTCCATTATCTGTGGATCCATAGCATTCATTTTACTATGGAATTCAGCTAGCAAAATTTTATCACCCATATTCCACAAACTTGCTGATGAATTTCCAAATATTGTTTTTTGCCCTCTTTTTATTTCTTTTACACTTAAATGACCTTCTGAACTTTCTATTTTGCTATAACTGCCATCAATATTGAAATACAAACTAGTTTCATCATTATCCTCATAAAATTTCCTTTCTCCAACTTTAATTAATAAATCTGGAACTTCAAGATTATCTTCAATAAGTTTAGAAGCAAACCAGGATGGTCCTAAATCATCCAGCATTTGGAATGGACCTTTTTTCCAAAGAAAACCATTTTTCAGTGCATTGTCCACATTAACAATGTTTTCTGTAATTTCTGGAACTAAAGAAGCCGCATAGCTTAATGTTTTCGAAAGAACACTCCATGCATACTCTCCCCCTTTATCATCAAATTCAACCAATGCTCTAAGACCCTTCTTTGCGGCCTTAATACTTTCTAAATTTGACTTAATTGAAGTATTATATTCTCCTGTTTTTAAGTCTCTACTCTCCTTAACACGAATTCCGCTACTATTATTGATACGGTAAAACCCGCCTTTTCCTTTGCGTCCAGTATATCCGGTCTCGACCATTTCTTTCAATAAAGAATCTATGCCAAATTTGGATTGTTCTTTAACTCCCAGATTATACTTGTCATCATCTGGTAAATTATGTGATAAACTTTCAGTTACATGTGGAATCAAGTCCAAACCAACAACATCTCCTAAAGCAAAAACTCCGGTTTTAGGAGCTCCAATTGGCCTTCCCATAATTGCATCAGCTTCTTCAACTGTAAGATTAGCCTTGAAAGCTTCAACCATTGCAGTAAGTGACCAAAACATTCCTATTCTATTACCAATAAAACCAGGAGTGTCATTACAAATTACTACTTCTTTACCTAATTTGACGTCACAAAAATTAATAATTGCTTCTAATTTTTTGTCATCTACTTTCTTATCTGATACAATCTCTAATAAACGTAAATATCTTGGAGGATTAAAAAAATGTGTTATGAAAAAATCATTCTTAAATGATCTTGACATACCATCTATTAACTGATTCCTAGGTATTGTTGAAGTGTTTGAGGTTACAATAGAAGATTTTTTCCGATATTTATCAATCTTTCTAAAAACATCATGCTTTATTTCTAATTTTTCAAGAACCACTTCAATTATCAAGTCCGAATCACTGATCAAATCTAAATTATCTTCTAAATTACCTGGTGTTATTAATTTTGCATTATCTGGATGCATTAATTGTGAAGGACTGCCTAGTTTGACAGGTTTCAACATTTTAGATATTGCTGACTGAGAAATCACATTTCTGTCTTCAGAACCGGTAGGTACAATATCTAATAGATTTACTGGAAGACCTGCATTAGCAACTTGAGCAGCTATACCACTTCCCATAAGTCCAGCTCCAATAACAGTAACCTTTTCTATTTCCATTTACGCTCTCTCAAGTACTGTAGCACAACCTTGACCACCACCAACACACATTGTTGAAAGTGCATATTGGCCACCTTCTGCTCGAAGTAAGGATGCGGCTTTACCTGTAATTCTTGCACCACTGGCACCTAGAGGATGCCCTAGCGCTATAGCCCCTCCATGAACATTCAATTTAGACATGTCTATACCCAATTCTTTTGCACAAGCCAAACTTTGGGCTGCAAAAGCTTCATTCATCTCTATAATGTCTATATCTTTGAGATCTAAACCAGCTCGCTTTAGTGCCTTCATGGAAGAAATTACCGGACCTATGCCCATTATTTCAGGACTACAACCTGAAATTGCCATTCCACGTATGTAGGCCATAATATCTAAATTATTGGATTTTGCATAGTCTTCTGAACAAACTATAACTGCTGAAGCACCATCTGTCAAAGGAGATGAAGTACCTGCTGTTACTACTCCTTCCTTATCAAAAGCGGGTTTTAATCCTGCCATAGCTTCTAAATTAGTTTCTGGACGGATGCAACCATCTAACTTAATATTATTTATAGAAATTATTTCATCATCAAATTTACCCTCTTTTTGTGCTTCAGAAGCCTTTTGGTGGCTCTTGAGAGACATCTCTTCCTGTTCTAAACGTGTAATTGAATGTTTCCTAGCTAAGTTTTCAGCTGTATGTCCCATCCCTATGTAGGCATCCATATCTACCAAACTGGGATTTAACATTGGGTTAAATCCAGGCATTGGAACTCTAGTCATAGATTCCACACCACCTGTAATGAATAATTCACCAGAACCAGACATAATAGATCCCGCTGCTTGATGGATGGCTTGCATAGAAGAAGCACAAAAACGATTTACTGTAACTCCTCCAACACTTATTGGCAATCCTGAAAGGAAAACCACATTCCTAGCAAGATTCATACCTTGCTCACCTTCTGGGAAAGCACAACCAAGTATCAAGTCCTCAACATCTTCAGTGTTAATACCTGATTTCTGAACCAATTCTCTAATAACGATTCCTGCTAAATCATCAGGCCTTGTTTTACTCAATTCACCTTTATTGGCTTGTGTAAAAGCTGAACGTGCATAACCACATATCACTACATTCTTCATACTTAGATATATTATCATTACTATATAAAGGTAATCAATTTTATCAAATTTATGAAACATTTATATACTACTGCTTTAATTTTAAAACATGGAACGAGTCTCCCAGACTGAGAAATTAGCTTCAGAAAAACAGATTAGAATTTTAAAACAGCTAGGATTAACTGAAGATGAAGCGGAAATTTATCATGTTTTACTTGTATCAAAAGAATCAACAGTTGGCAAAATAAGCAGATCTATAAATTTTTCAAGAGCAAAGATATATGGAATTATTGATAATTTATTATCTGAAGGTATAGTGCTAGAAGGAAACAAACATCCAAAAACATATACTCCAGTAGATCCTTCACAGATTTCAGAAAGAAAATTAAGAGAAGTGGAAGAAGCTACAAAATCAGTTCAATCTGAATTATCTCCACTATACCAATCAAGGCCTATTGATTATTTAGAAACTGTAACCGTTAAAGACATGGAAATATTCTCCCAAGTTATTTCAATGTGTGAAAGAGCAAATACTTCGATAGACTTGATTGCATCTATTTTACCTTCAGAAATGCCAAGAAATGTTTGTAGAGCTTTTTCAGACGCGAGCTCTAGAGGAGTAAAAGTAAGAATGTTATTTCCGAAAAAAGGAAACAATTTAGATTTATCACGTTTAAAAGGATTTTTTGAAATAAGATTAACCAGCTCCATGCCTGCTGCAGGAATTATATTAGTTGATGAAAAAGAATTTTGTGTTGGAGGTTTAGATGTTCCTGAATCAATAAATACTTTGCTAGCGATGTGGATGAATCAGTCTGAACTTGCAAGTTTAGCAAAATTAATATTTAACAACATATATGATAATTCTAAAATATATGATAACTAAATCATACCTGTAAGATAGTCATCAAGTCCCATATATTTTGCAATTAACAAAGATATGAGCATACCTACTAATCTATAAACTCCGAATCTAAAAACTAGTCTTGTTAAAAAACCAACTGCTGTAACGTTGTCTTTTGGTTCTGCATCTGCATTTGCAAAAGGATCTCTATCTGTAACATCAATTCGACTCATAAACAACTATTTCATCTATAGATTAAAGATTATGTTTAGGACATAATGATATTAATTCGTCTTTGATTCAAATAATATGAGTTCACATCCCACTAACGAACCTATACTGAATTATGAACCTGGAAGTAAGCACAAATCTGATTTAAAAAAAGAAATCAATAAACAATTAAGTGAAGTTCTGGAAATTCCCTGCATTGTAGATGGGAAAAAAATATACACTAATAATACAGTCACACAAGTCGTGCCTCATAATCACAAACATATCTTAGCAAACGTTCACTTAGCTGGGAAAAAGGAAATAGAAGAAGCATGTAAATCTGCTGTAAAAGCTCAAACTGATTGGATTGCACTTGGTATGGAAAATAGAGCTCAAATTTTCGAAAAATGTGCTGATTTACTTGCTAATAAATGGAGAATGAAAATAAATGCAGCTACAATGCTAAACCAAAGTAAGACTGTTTTTCAAGCTGAAGTTGATGCTGCTTGTGAATTGATTGACTTTTGGAAATTTAATGCACATTATGCAAGAGAATTTCATGACCAATTACAACCTCTAGTATCTCCTGAGGGAACTCTAAATACTACTGAGATAAGACCTCTAGAAGGATTTATTCTTGCAATTACTCCATTTAATTTTACAAGTATTGCAGCTAACTTACCTAGTGCACCAGCCTTAGTAGGGTGTACTGCAATATGGAAACCAAGCAGGAACTCATACTATTCAAATTATCTATTAATGCAATTAATGATGGAAGCTGGCTTACCTAATGGTGTGATAAATTTCTTACCTGGTTCTGGATCTGAAATAGCTGAAACTGCACTTGCAAATCCTGATTTTGCAGGCATCCATTTTACAGGATCAACAGGTGTATTCCAAGGAATATGGCAGAGAATTGCTGAAGCTTTACCTTCACTAAAGGGATATCCACGTATAGTTGGAGAAACTGGAGGGAAAGACTTTGTCGTCGCCCATCCGGACTGTGACAAAAGAGGACTTCTGGTTGCTTTACTAAGAGGGTCTTTTGAATATCAAGGACAAAAATGCTCGGCCGCAAGTAGAGCATACATACCTGAATCAGTTTGGAATGAAATAAATGAAGATTTAATATCTGAAATTGGTAAGATTAAAATGGGAGATTGTAATGATTTTACAAATTTCATGACTGCAGTTATTGATAAAAGAGCTTTCAAAAAAATAACAGGATATATTGATAGAGCCAAAAACGACCCTAATTGTCATGTCGTGGTGGGCGGAGGTAGTGATAGCAGCAAAGGATGGTTTATTGAACCTACAATTATTGTTACTAAAAATCCTGAATCTGAAACGATGGTTGAAGAAATATTTGGTCCTGTTTTAACGGTTTATGTTTATGATGACAAAGATTTTGACAGAGTATTAGATCTCTGTGATAAGGCTTCACCATATGCACTTACAGGTTCTATCTTTTCAAATGATGAAGGAAATATACAAAAAGCCTTTGATAAACTAAGATTTACTGCAGGTAATTTCTATATTAACGATAAACCGACTGGAGCTGTTGTTGCTCAACAACCCTTTGGAGGAGCCAGAGCATCAGGAACTAATGACAAAGCAGGAGGTCCTCTTAATTTACTTAGATGGATTTCCCCAAGATCTATAAAACGAAACAACCTAGAGATACATGATTGGAAATATCCATTCATGGATGAAAACTAAACTTTACGTTCTAGGGAATTTCTGAAAAAATTTACTAAGTTATGTTGATACTCATCGGAATATTCCCAAACGGCATCGACATGTGCACTATCTTCAACTAACCATAGTGTAACATTTGCTTCAGCTTTAACAGCTTTATCATAGAATATTTTTGAATGTTCATTTGAAATACGAACATCACTATCTCCATGAACCAAATACATTGGCCTATCATCGGCATTAGAAGCTACATCTAGTGGAACTCTATCTTCTAAATCAACTCCAACAAGACGCTGGCCCATTGTTATCGCCGGTGAAGAAAGAAATCGGGGAAATCCTAACCTTTCTAATTCATTGCCCACTAATAATGGAAAATCAATAATGGGACTATCTAACCACATGGATGATATCTCCGATTCTTCAAAAGCTAGTGTTGTAGCTAATGCATAAGTAGAAATACTAAAAACGCCAATGGAAGATGGTGAGTAGTTTTTTGTCTCTATTAGCCAATCATAAGCCCCAAGAACATCCAAATATTCTTTCTGACCTAAATAAAAATAATCTGAAACTACCTCACTATGACCATGATTACGTAAATCTATCATAAATGTATTAATTCCATTTTTGGATAAATATGAAGCTGAAAGTAAAATTTCGGGTTTACACTTTCCATTCTCATAGCCTCCATGAACTAGTAAAACTACAGGTGCAGTCTCATTTACTTCAACATACCATCCTTCTAAGTTTATGCCATCTCTACTGGTAAAATTTATGACTTCATAAGATTCAAACTGCCATGGTTGAGCATCAAAATCCTTTCTCATTGATATTCTTTGATCTGAATCTGCCCAGGGCTCAAAAGATTCCCAATTATCATCTACAGTCCAATTTGTTGGAGTATTTGACTCCCACATACCACATCCATGAGGTACTGTCAAAGCTTGTTTAGCTATAACATGACCCAAACCAAACCAAATGAAAATACCTATTTGACTGAGAACAACTAATCCAACTATAATCTTACGCCGACGATTAGCTACAAGTAACTTAAGACTATTCTTAATAGAGCTTATTTCTTCTTCAGACATTTATTGAAAACTAATCTTCTTCTGAAGATTCATCATCGTCTGGAATTGCAGCATCACTTCTTTCAGGCTCTTCAAAGTCAGAACTAGATTCAGTAGACTCTTCAACATCAGAACTATTATCTTCTGATTCTTCTACTACAGATGTAGCACTCTCTGAAGAACTATCCAAGTCAGTCACTGAATTCATGGCACCGCCGTTCTGATAGTATACATAAAAACCTGCAGCTAATGAAATAATAGAAGTTCCGATAAGGATTGAAGGAAGAGTTTTTGTTCCAAGATTATAACTATTAACTTTATCTTGTTCAGCTTCAATTTGACCATCTACTGTTTTATCAGTATAAGCTCCATTAAGAGTTAAAACTGTAACTTCATTTCCTTGGTAATATTGTGCAAGAGCTTGTCTTTTAGCTGAAGATGAGGCCTCATCTATAGACTCTTGAGTATAATTAGCTACTATATCTCTTAATGTAGCATTGGCCAAACCATGATCTATTGGAGGGACTTTAATTTGAATATCATACTTCTGATCTAAGATAGTACCAGTGACTGGATCAATCCACACATCCTCATAATAATCCATATCCAAATTTCCAATATTTGGATTATACAAAGAGCCTGAATTACCAGATATGGCAGTTTCATTAGCCCTAAAGTGGTAAGCTAGAC